>ENA-ORXI01000136-ORXI01000136.1-sediment-metagenome-genome-assembly--contig:-NODE-136-length-55565-cov-26.037702_pt1 | contig 55565 bp, 48 predicted proteins | sample MGYA00237861_ERZ511468 | MGnify/ENA primary metagenome ERZ511468 (study PRJEB26299, sample SAMN06266213) | sediment metagenome | isolation source: Hudson Canyon methane seep mesocosm | place...
GGAGGCACGGAATACGGGATAAACAGCGCATCGAAACCCCGTATTACGCAAGCTTCATACGGGCTACAGGTTCTTTTGAACCTCCGCTTACCTAGTGATCGGAGAAGGCTTTAAGACTTGTGTAGATACCTATGCCCTAGGTGCTGGGTTGTAGAGCGCAATTTTCTTGGTTAAATAACTTTCGGTGCTTAGCTAAAGACTTTGAAATTTTACCGGTGACTGCTGAAAACATGATAAGAATTTCGATAATAAAATTAACTATTGCAAAATGCCTTTAAAGGTTAACCAATCAGTTTCTAATGCTATCAAAAACATACTTCTTCCTTAACTCTACTTTAGCAACTGCCTTTGCATCATTAATTGGGATACTATAATTCGTACGATAGTGAATAAAGAAGTGTCTAATTCTACATATTAGAATTCAAAGCGGGCTCCACCAGAAAAAGCATTGCTATTAATGTTTTGATAACCTAGCAATGCTTGGTAATTAATAAATAATTGTAAACCACCCTGAAAAACGTTTGAAACCCCAAACCCCAAAGTTGCAAAATCTCGGTCCGGGTTATCAGTAACTGCTGTTAAAATATTATTGTTAAAATCCGAAAGGTACCTTGCGGTAATTGCTCGACTATCATTCAAGAACTCATGATGCCAACCAACATTAAATCGTGGAATAATCACCCCATACGAATGACTAAATACATAAGATAATTGCACGCCAAGTAAGGATTGTAAAGAATCAAAATTTTGCTCATCAACATTGAGATTTAAACCGTATGCTCCTTGTTCAGAATAACTATCCATCTGCCCATGTGCATAAGATAAACGGGCATAAGGGTTAAGGTTAAAAGCGTTATGATGATAGTTGTAACCAAAACCAAATCCTGTTGAAAATTGCTCGCCATTAGTCTCAGCTTTAGCAACTCTATTAGCCCCCCCTGGTGAACTAATATTATTGGAAAGTACGACTACTCCCCTAGTCATATCATAATTGTTCCAGCCATAAGTAAAGTTGCCATCAAAATAGAAATCATCTAAATCATACGATGCGAACAATGATAAATTGTAAGAATCACTATCTAGTTGACCACCTGATACATTAATATTTTTTTGGAAATCTACACCTTGATGGGAATAACCAAATGCAAGCCCAGAAACAAAATTATTAGTGATTCGATAGTCTAAACCCAATACAAGGCCAGCAGAATAGAAATCAGCTGCATTTTCAAGGTCAGAACTTTGTGTATCCCCGAAGCCCCCCATGCCATTGACAAAAAAACTTAAGTTATTTGACAACAAAGAATTTTCTTCATCCCCACTACCTCCCCCAGTTCCTTGACTAACTTTATGAAGAAGAGACAGGTGGTCATTGATTTTAGCAACTTGCCCAGATAGTGTACTCATAGAAACTCTTGAAGGCGTTGCCATTTCTTCAGTAGCAACATTTTGTAGAGCACCCCCCAATTCTTCGTTGGTCAAATTAAGACTATTCTTAGTTGGTCCGCCCACATCAGGTTGAAGCTCGTTTCCTGTATGTACCATTGCATTACATTGGTTAAATAAATCTTGTTCAGCAGATTGTGGGTCGGGTGTAGGTGTATTTCCTGCTGCACCTAGCCCTTTGCAAACTGTTTGAATCGCTGTGCCCGTCGTAGATTGAAGAGCAGTTAACCCCGGTGTCTCTCCTAGTTTAGCAGCATACAATGAAAAGGGAGCCCCTATTCCCAAGCTAAAAACTAAAACATGAAAAAAAAACCTACTGAAGCTACTATTTATTTGCAATTGGAGCATATTGACTACCCTCTTAAAAATTAGAAGAACCAAATATCACTTATTTCCCATACACTTACAATAGCAAGAATTATTATACGAAAATAAAAAATTTGCATGCACTTGAGAATAACAAGCATTTACATTAATAACAAGCACTAAAATAACAACAAACAAAAGGCGCAAAAACAATTAAAGCAATAAGCATCCAGCGGGAGTTTCACGCGCTACTTTCCTACATCTACCGCCTCATACACACTTAATTCAAGAGGTTCTTGAATTAAGTATTAGTTTTTTGTTGACCATTACATCACCCACGCGATAGGATTAAAAAAAGAATCTATGGCTCTGGCTTGTACTTTTTTTGTTCGTTACCTATGAAAATACCCCGCGTTACCTTAGTTCAAGCATCCCTAAATATAGCTTCATTCTAAAAAACACTTTACTCAAGCCCTTAACCCCGAGAGAGGACTAGAATGCAAAATATTAATTTTTCAATGAAATTAATCACAACCCTGTTCTTAAATTTGTCCCTGCTTACCCCTTATACTATGAGTCACGCTGCCGAAAGTGGTTGTGGTGTTATGTCCCTCATGGCAAAGAAAAGTTATAACACCGACATTCAAGGAAACACATGCTCAAAAAATAGTATCGGCATAGATACAAAACTCACTCTAAAACCAGAAGCAAGACTCTGGCTACAAGAAATTAACCAAAATAATACGAGCATACTTAGACAGTTAATTTGTCAAAACAAATCTAATAATAATATTGAACTCCAATTAAACAAAAGCGAACCGCCCTGGATAAAAGTAGCTACCTCTCAGGTTTGTAATGAATGGTCAAATAATAAATTATTATGTACAGACACCGCCAACAACACAGCCAGTTTATACTGCATACAATCAAGTTTAAAAATTCATCCTACTCAAGATAACAAAAAAATGGAGCGCACAACTTCAGTAAAAGTGCGAAGCTTACTAACGTCTAATCTCCAAGTAAGCCTTCCTTTAACTGATTTTTCCTCTCTATCCCTAGGAGAAGAAGTATCCTTATGTCGTGACCTTTACCAAGATATCGCACCTATTACCGCTAGTTGGCACTTGGATAGTGATGCTACGGTCAAACACCTAAAGGTCAAACCGAATAGGTTACTTAGGCATAAACCTCATTTTATCAACTGCGTTGAGTCAGTTATAAACGCATACCCTTTCCCTAACAGTTTACAAAATTTAGATATTTCTCAGGCATATTAAATTCATGTTCTGGCTGGAAACACCTTTATCCCGCCCTTTCGTTCTTATAATAACTATTATTATTGCTAGTTTCACCGGCATAACTCTGGACCAATTTACGGGTTACACGTCTGACAACTGGATACATGATGCCGCATTAGTGCACCAGCATAGACAGAGATGGGACTATGTTAGCCTTGTTGTTCTTGATAAAGATGTACCCTTTAGCGTTAGCCGTAAACAGGCACTCCCCTTATATGCAAAAGCAGCAGATAGACTCATTGCTGCTGGCGCAAAAGGGATATTCCTAGATGCTCGTATTTCCAAAGAAATGGACAGCCGAATTGCTTTTGCTCGTTGTATCGCTTCCGATGGGCAAGTTCAATGGGTAGAGCCTAGTTGTGAGATTAGTACCGAACAACAGTGCACTGTTCATACAGGTAGAAAACTTGGCGCACCGCTCCGCATGAATGACAGTACCCTTAAAAAATTCAGTATTGCCCCTTATATGGGTAACCCTGATTTACCAGACTTCCTGATTTATGACTGGGGGGGTGCTTTTGCAATCCCAGAGAAGGGTTTAGTCGCTAGTGACCGTTTAGTTACAAAAGATGACCCAATTGCTCGGTGGTTTGATTTAAGTAAAGACCACGCCATTTTTAAACTGGCCACTTTCATTCAGCCTTTATCAACTAACACCCTACCAGAAACTTTCATAGAGGACGAAATCTGTGACTCCCAACGCCTATGCCGACGAGTTCGTTTAAGTAAGCCACAGTTTGGCACTCAAATACAAGGCTCTCACCCAATTATCCCAGTCAGCTTACTCGCTTCTTGCGACACCAAATTAGCGGAACAAACAGCGAAATTAGCCAAAGACAGGCTAATCATATTTCAACTAACCTCTCCTGAAGAATCAACCGACCTTTTAGTCACACCCATGACTAACTCCTGGTTTGGCCCCCAAAAAATGTCATTTGGCGCTCAATATCTCGCCGACTCAGTAGAGACATTGTTAAAACTTGACCACCCACGAGCCCCACCCCAGTGGCTAAAAATTTCAATGTTAGTTTTATCTGCAATTATAGGTGTTATTACGGCTGCCTACCTAAGGCAATACCTTGTTTGGAGCCTAGCTATCTGTCTTTTCTTTTTATTAATTGCTTTATGTATTCTCAATCCTTTAGTTCAGCTATGGCCTGTTAGCGCTACTATGCTTAGCTTCCTAATGGGGGCTGGACAACTCACAGGGCTCCATTTAGTTTTAGGGTTTAGGCATGGAAAGTTAACTGCTAGCTATATGCCCAAACAAATAAGAAGCTTACTTCTTAACCTAAAAACAGGGGAATCATTTCAAAACCGACGCTGTACTGCTGTTGTGCTAATGAGCGATCTTGCCGGCTATACAACCTTAACAGGCTTGCTGAAAGAGCCCGAGCATATTTTAGAGCTGATGAATGATTATTTAAGTGCAACCTCTATTGTGTTACAGGACAAATATAATGGCTGGCTAGAAAGCTATGTCGGTGATATGGTTTGCTATTATTGGCCTTACAAGGACGAAGAAAAATTAACCGCTCACCATTTGGCATTACAAGGGGCTCTGGAACTGGCCGCCTTACAAAAACAATTCTTCTCCTCGTTACCCGAACGTTATCACAGCCAAATTAATGCCGAAACACTACAAAAAATGCAATCCTTTATCAATGCAGGTATCGGTATTTCAGCAGGACCAGTGGTGATGGGAAACCTAGGGCCTAGCCATAGCCAAGGCCTAAAAAAATTCGGTATTTTAGGTGATCCTCTAAATTTAGCCTCACGCATCGAAAGCCTGACTAGACACTTCAACACCGAAATCATTATCAGTGCTGAGTTCATAGATCTGCAAGAACCTAACTCTTTCGCCTTAAGGCGCTTAGGCTGTATTAAGGTTAAAGGGCGCGCTACTCCAGAAACATTATTTGCACTAGGAGATCAAAATGACCCTCGCTGCAATCCAATACATATCAGTAGTTGGCATACCTGGTTACAAGCTGTAGAAGAAGGGCAAACAACCCTGCCTGAATACCCTGATATTTATAAGCAAGATGTCGATACAATTAATAATTGGCTAGACCGACACCTACTTCATACTGATGGAATTTGGTATCTAGATGAAAAATAAATGGCATTCTCTTATCTGAACCCAGCCCATTGGCTCTTTTAACGCACCCTAAAATATTATAGGGCTGGCCTATGTTTTACTACAAACTAACCTTGAGCACCTTCTAACAAAACTCTTAAGTACTTAAATAATAGGCGTGACGACTTAACCGGCTTAGCAAGACTAATTTCTTTTTTTGAATTACGAATCAACTGTCGTAATTGCTGTGCATCTGCACCAGGACACTGGTTCAATAAATCAGTCAAAGCATGCTTATCATCAGACAATAATCGCTCGCGCCATTTTTCTAGTTGATGTAACTCTCTTGATGCATGCGCGCTTTTTGCTTTGATTTTATCCAAAGCCTCTTGAATGGGCTCCACATCCAGTTTACGCATTTGCCCAGTAATAAACTTTAACTGTCGTTTTCGTGCTGCTTTAAAGGGCATTTTAGCCGCCTCCGATAAAGCCAGTACCATCTGCTCAGGAAGGTCTAATTTCTCAATCTGTGTCGGTGCTAACTGAGTTATATCCTCACATAAGTCATGAATAGCCGCTATATCGCGCTTTATTTGAGTCTTATTGGGCCTTATAGCCCAAGTTTCCTCTTCAAGTTCTTCCTCTATAAATTCAGTCATATCAAACCATCGTAATCAAAAAAACAACAAACACCACTACAGCAATCAATGGAATTGCAGCGCCTAACCAATCAGAAGATACATTTTTACTTTGCTCCATTGATGACTTAATTCCAGGCCCCATCCAAAAGATTAAACCTAGCGCCATAACACCAAGAAAAACATTTTCCCACACAGATAATTCCACTACTACACCTCTTAATAATTCCTAATTTTAATGTTTTTTCGGGTTCCTGCATACTTCAATTTATATAGTTTTGTTTTAACGTCTCAATACACGTCAAAATCATGATCAAGCCTTGCAATCTACACATCATAAGCATACCATCCCATCTCAACACTCCAAAAAAACAAGGAAGCAACTATGACTACCATAACAGACCCCGCTATCGATCAATGGTATAAAGACATTGAAAATAACCTTGTATTTAAGGTTGTAGCCATCGAGGAAAGTGATGATACCATTGAAGTTCAATATCATAACGGTGATATTGGTGAATTTGATAATGATAGCTGGTACATCTCAACATTTGACTTCATTGAACCCCCCGAAGATTGGAATGCTCCCTTTGATGATTTAGAAAAAGATGACTTAGGCTATTCAGACTCAGATACTCCGCGTACGGATATGGATGATATGCCTTTAAAAGATTTTCAAGATTAGGACCCCACTGCATGAAAATGAGTTCTACAGAATTCCTAAGCTGGGATTCCAAAAGTTTAACCTTGTTAGGCATGTCAGGAGCAGGAAAAACGACACTTGCTAGCAAGCTCCCTCAAGAAAAATGGTTTCATTACTCAGGTGATTACCGTATTGGTACCAAATATTTAGGAGAACCCATCCTTGATAATATTAAGCAGCAAGCAATGGATGTCCCTTTTTTAAAAGAACTCCTTTTATCTGATTCAATTTATATCTGCAATAACGTCACTGTTGAAAATTTAACCCCTGTATCTAGCTTTTTAGGCAAAATGGGAGCCCCTAACTTAGGTGGCCTTGCACTGAATGAATTTAAACGCCGACAAGCATTACACTACCACGCCGAAGTGTCAGCTATGCTTGATGTAGGAGAGTTTATTCATAAAGCCGAAGATATTTACGGCTACAAAAATTTCATTAATGACGCAGGGGGCAGTGTTTGTGAGCTTGATAATCAAAAAGTATTGGATCATCTCGCTGAAAAAACCTTAATTATTTATATAAGAACGTCTCCCGAACAAGAACAAACAATTATTAACCGCGCTAAATCATCACCTAAACCTTTGTATTACCGTGAAGCTTTTCTAGATGAAAAACTTTCTGAATTCATGCAAAAAAAAGGAATTACCGATACTAATGATATTCCGCCTGATGAATTTGTAAGCTGGATTTTTCCCGAACTATTTCGTTCTCGCTTACCTCGCTATCAAACTATTGCTGATCAATATGGCTACACATTGAATGCTCATGATGTTGCCCAAGTTAATAATGAAGATGAATTTATTCAGCTGATCGCCTCAGCCATTGCACAGCAAACTCCTTAACAATATGCCTCTAGTTGCTCATACTCATTTACCCACTTTCCAACGCTTGCATGAAGAAGGAGAGGATATTCTTAACGCTGACCGCGCTACACACCAACATATTCGCGAGTTACATATTGGCTTCCTTAATATGATGCCTGACGCTGCACTAGAGGCAACTGAGCGACAGTTTTTTAGATTAATCGGAGCATGCAACCAAATTGCTCAATTTCATGTACACCCATTTACCATTAGTGGTTTAGCTAGAAGCGAGTCAGCCCAAGCACATATTGATCAGTATTATGAAACCTTTGAACAACTCAAACATGATGGCTTAGATGCATTAATTATTAGCGGCGCAAATGTTACCCACAACCACTTACAAGATGAAGAGTTCTGGCAACCACTTACTGAAGTCTTTGAGTGGGCAAAAGAAAATGTAACATCAATTTTATGCTCCTGCTTGGCAACTCATGCATTAATTCAGTTCAATTATGATATCGAACGCACTCGATTACCAGCCAAACGCTGGGGGGTTTATGATCACAAAGTCATCAACCGAAAACATCCCCTAATAGCAGAAATAAATACCCGTTTTGATGTACCTCACTCTCGATTTAATGAAGTATTTCAAGATAATTTAGAGCAACACGGCGTACAAACATTAGTTGCCAGCACTGAAGCAGGCATCCACTTAGCAGTGAGCCCTGACGGTTTTCGTATTGTCTTTTTTCAAGGCCACCCAGAATACGACGACATTAGCTTACTAAAAGAATATAAGCGTGAAGTAATGCGCTTTATCAATCAAGAAACCAAGCAGTACCCCCCTTTCCCTGAAAATTATTTTAACCAGAAAACACAAGAAATCCTTACTCGCTATGCGCTACTGGTACAAGAAGCCATCAGAAAAAACACGACAGTCCCTGAGTTCCCTGAGCAGATTGTTGAGCCTTATTTAGATAACACTTGGCGAGATACAGCAAAGGCTGTATTTAATAACTGGTTAGGAAAAGTGTATCAAGTGACCAACCAAGATCGCCGCTTACCGTTTATGGAAGGCATTAACCCCGACAACCCACTTAACTTATAATACAGCCCTACGGCTTAAAGTTGCAGAACATAACCACAAGGCTGTCAGTAAAAATTGCTCTTACTTTTAGCCATGTGGTTTCAATAACTTATTCTTCTATAGCTTTGTCTCTAATTTTCAATAACCATCCATCTTTTCCCGTACAACCCAGCATCGCATTTGCTTGCACATGAATACGTGCATACTTCCCAGTTAAAGAAGCAGGAAGCTGTGCTGTAACCTCATAAAAGCTCATTTTATATTCCACATTCACTTTTAAAGGCACTTTTTTAGCCGTTGCTGCAATTGTAGCGGGATCTGCATAACCTGAAACTGTAAATGAAATCCCTGATTCTGGGTCTACTTCTGACTTATGGCCCGGTGAAAAAGTCTTAAATTTAGGCTTTTTACAACCATTATTAGTTTCAGATGCTCCATAAGAAAATGCAGCACTGGAAAACCCTAAACTAATGATTAAACACGCCCATTTAAAAGATTTTTTTATTATCATTATAATTTACCCCTTTATATAATCAACACAGTAAAAATATGAGTGTACTGTGATTAAACAAATTCCTCCAGCGTAATTTTCATATTTAGCCTTATACACAAGCACTCAGCTTTAATGTTATATGGTATAATGAAAGTTTTTCTAATCTTTACACTACTTTGGAGTTACGATTCGTGGTAACTGTTAATACTCGTCGTTCAGTCATGACACTATTTTCTTCGCCTACTTGCGCCATGAGTCACTGCGCAAGACTTGCTTTACACGAAAAAGGTGTAACTGCTGAAATTGAATATTTTGACCCCAATGATCCGCCAGAAAGCCTATTGGAGCTCAACCCAAATGGAACTTCTCCTACCCTAGTAGAGCGGAACCTAGTTTTATATGATGCGCGCATTATAATGGAATATCTTGATGAAAGATTTCCACACCCACCGCTACACCAAATGGATCCAGTATCACGCGCCAATGCACGCATGGTTATTAAACGCATAGACCAAGACTGGTATCATCTTTTAGATGAAGTACTTAACTCAGGCGAGAAAAAGTCTGCTCGCGCAAAGAAAATGCTAAAAGAAGGACTCATTGCTGCTGTTCCTTTATTTGCTGCACATGAATTCTTTATGAGTGATGATTTCTCATTAATCGACTGCTCATTAGCCCCACTTTTATGGCGCTTACCTAACATTGGCATTGAGCTACCTGAGAGCGCGCAAGTCATCAATAATTACGCTCAAAAACTATTTAGCCGCGAAGCATTTGCTGAAAGTTTAAGTGAAGAAGAACAAGAAATGGCTAAACTGCCTATCAAAAAATGACCTCATTAAAGCCTTACTTAATCCGCTCAATTTATGATTGGATTATAGATAATAGCTTAACGCCTCACTTACTTGTCGATGCATCACACCCTCATGCAATTTTGCCTGAGGATTATATTGAAGATGGAAAAATTGTCCTAAACATTCGCCCAGAAGCTATTCAAGGCTTATCATTAGGCAATACAACTGTTGAATTCAACACTCGATTCAACGGACTATCTATGCATATTACTGCGCCTGTCCCAGCCATATTAGCTATTTATGCTAAGGAAAATGGCAAAGGCATGGTTTTTGACCAGGAGGAGGAAAACAATGAGCCCCCGCCACCAGAAAACCCACCACCAAAACGCTCACATTTACGTATCGTAAAATAAATATATTTTCACAAAAAAAACCCTGAGTCTATTTCTAAACTCAGGGTTTTTTATACTATCTACCGCATAAAGTACTTAGACTTTAACCAGCAAAGTTCTTCTCGGCAAATTCCCAATTAACTAAACTCCAGTAAGCCGCCAAATATTTTGGACGTGCATTACGGTAATCAATGTAATAGGCATGCTCCCATACATCGCAAGTTAATAAAGGTGTTTGGCCTTCTGTTAAAGGGCACGCCGCATTACTAGTACTTACTAATTCTAAGCTACCATCAGCATTCTTTACTAACCAAGCCCAACCAGAACCAAAAGTAGTGACCGCACACTTAGTAAACGCTTCTTTAAATTCAGCAAAAGAACCAAAAGCCGCACTAATAGCATCAGCCAATAAACCCGTAGGTTCACCACCACCATTAGGTGACAAGCTATTCCAATAAAATGTATGATTCCAAACTTGTGCAGCATTATTAAAAACACCACCAGAAGAGCGCATCACTAAACTTTCTAATGAAGCACCTTCAAATTCAGTCCCTGGAACTAAATTATTCAAATTAGTGACATACGTCTGGTGATGTTTGCCATAATGAAATTCTAATGTTTCTTCAGAAATATGCGGAGCTAAAGCATCTTTCGCATAAGGTAAAGCCGGTAATTCATAAGCCATTTATCTTTCTCCTAATAATAACTTTCTAACAATACAATCGCAAGTATTCAGAGACCCTCACTTTATCTCTCGGCGAAAGCCTTCTCCAGCGGGAGAAGGTTGGATGAGGGGGAAATAAGAAAAGCCTTAATTTTATTCTCCTCACCCCAGCCCTCTCCAGCAGGAGAGGGAGCTACCTGACTAGCAGTCAGCTTGAGAATATAAACTAGGGGGCTCTGAATACTTACATACAATCTTTAAATAATATAAAAGCACCTACGCTACTCAATACAAATCAGGAAGGCGCAATTAAATATTAACCTAAGTATAAATTATTCCACACATAATAACCAAGTGTTTTACTAAAGAATTCTACTTAATACTGATGATTTCATAAAAATTACTACACTAAAGGTTTGCCAATAAGCTTATTTATCATACTCAACCTTAAAGCCATCCGTTTTTACTTGAGTATTACTGTAAACCGTTCCTTCTTTTTTCTCTTCCGACTCATCAACTTCAGAAGCTTTCTCTTCTACAGGTGCGTTAATAGATGCAATAAAATCATCAAACCAATCTTGTGTTTTTGCACTTTGCATATCAGCATCATTCACAATATCCTGCTCATCAGGCAAGTTCTTATAGTCACGCGCCAATTCTAATGATTCTTTACACGCACTAAAATCACCGTTAACCGCATGCAAGCATGCAAAATTATAAGAAGCAACGCCTTCATGAATACTATCAGCAAGCTCTAACTTCTCTTTTGCTAGTGCATAACTTTCTGATTTCTCCGTCCCTTCCTGCAATGCAGCAAGCTCCATTAACGCAACACTCCAGTCCAAAGCTGCCGCCAAATAGTCTTCCTTTGCAACCAAACAGTATGAAAACTTTTTTGCCGACTCCTCATAGAGCGCTTTAGCCTCACTTCCCTGCTTCAATCTTGCAGAGTACAGTAACGCCATACCCCAGTTATATAAAGCATCCTTAAACACAGAGCTATCTGACTCGATAGACTGATACACAGCCATTGCTTCCGCCAATGCTTTTTCTAATGCTGCAGTATCGCCCCCATCACGAGCACCCTTCACTTTTTTATTTGCTGCATTTACTTTAGACTTGCCAAATACCGAACCCAATAAACCCATTTCAATCCTCTATACTGTGATTTTTCTTATAATTATATTCATCCCCCAACATCAATACTGGGACAAAAAACTTACACTTCAACTCGCTATGATAAATCGAACTGCATCTAAGCGCAATTTAGCATCATTAATATAGCCATGAGAATCAATAGCTCGATCTTTTAATGTCTCGACCTCCTCATCCTTTATACTTAGATTTACCTGAGCCAAAGCTTTCATTCGCTTTATTTCTTGTGTGGATATTTTTAGCATTTGCGCGCTCGCCTGCGCCACAACAGCTTGCATTTCTATTTCTGCATCCCCCTCAGCCTTAAGGATCATTGCATTGATGTTTTTATGCTCACTCGTCATAAATGCAGTAACTTGCTCGGCATCAAATTGGTTAACCAACTCATCAAGCTCTTCATGCAAGACTTTTTCAGACAGATTTTCTAAATTCTGCGTTAATAAAATACGGATAGGCGTGACCGGCAAAAAACGACTCAACTGCAATCCTAGAGGAGCACTACACTCAACCAAAAATAGACACTCAACCAAATATTGACCTGCTTTTAGCTTTGAATGCTTAACCACACTCACTGCAGCACTACCCACTCCATCTGACAACACCAAATCCATTGAAGTTGAAACCATAGGATGCTCCCAGGTCAAATACTGCATATCCTCTCTAGCTAGCGCGACATCACGACTGACCGTAACTGTTACCCCATCCTCCGTAACAAAAGGAAAATGAGTAACGCGCTGGGCCTGACCTGGATGCAAAATAGCACATGATTTTGAATGATATTCAGAGTCTACCCCAAAATACTCAAACACACCCTCCATGTAATCCCATAAGGCATCCGACTGAGATAATTCTTGCACTTCCTCAATCAATCGCTCCGCGACATCTTTACGACAAGAGTTCAACTCTAACAATAAATCACGAGACTGCTGCATCTCTGCTTCAACTTCTTTTATCAGAAGATTCCCTGAACTTATCAATTCTGCCAAACCGTACTGCTCATCATGATTACAAACTAGTTCAAGCTCATCTTTTTTTACTCGATAAACTTCACTTGCGGCATTATTATTTTTCTGAAATAACGCCATTCCTTCGCTATACCACAAACATAGGCTGTGCTGCTTACTCCCCACAATATAAGGCACATGAATTTTAATAATTTGTGTTTGTCCAATCCTATCTAAGCGCCCAATTCTTTGCTGCAATAAATCAGGGTTCTCGGGTAAATCAAATAAAACCAAATGATGTACAAATTGGAAATTACGCCCTTCACTCCCTATTTCTGAACAAAGCAAAATTCGAACTTGCGCATCTTCATCAGCAAAATATGCAGCAGCTCTATCACGCTCTACTATACTCATACCCTCATGAAATGCGGCCGCATTAATTGCATATTTATCGCGCAAACTTTTTTGTAAGTTCAAAGCTGTTTCTGCCTGCTTACAAATTAATAAAATTTTCTCGCCGTCTAATTGCTTGATTTTTTCAACCAACCAATCAAGATAAGCCTTTTCACTGTCTTCCGACTCTGCCTGCAGTGGATACTTATGAAATTTTCGATCAGGAAAGCCCCCTACAACATGCCGCGAGTTCCTAAATAAAACACGCCCAGTACCATGCCTATCAATTAGCTGTTCAATAACCTCTTGCTTTAACTCCTCACTTCCGCCATTGCTTAAAAAGTTCGCACATAACTTACCATCAATCAACGAGGCTAATTTATCCTGCTCACTGTCATTTAAGTTACACTCATTAATAACATTTTCAGCTAACCTAGCAATGGGCTCAAATTCCTTTTCTTCTTGTTTAAAAAGCTCATAACTATGAAAGCGACTCGCATCTAATAGTCGTAATTGCGCAAAATGCGTCTGCTTACCTAGCTGCTCTGGTGTTGCCGTTAATAATATTAAACCCTCAGTGACTTCAGCGAGTTGCTCAATAAACAAATACTCAGGGCTAGGCTGCGTTTCATCCCATTGCAAATGATGCGCCTCATCGACAACCACAATATCCCAACTTGCTTGTAAAGCCTGCATCTTTCTTTCTGGGTTAGCCTCAAAAAATCCCTGACTACATAGCACTAACTGCTCACTTAAAAAGGGGCTTTCTGCATCAATAGCCAAACAGCGTGACTCATCAAACAAACTAAATCTTAAATTAAATCGGCGTAACATTTCTACTAGCCATTGATGCAATAAACTTTCTGGCACGATCACCATAATTCGTGACGACAAGCCCATTTGCAATCGATGATGCAAAATTAGCCCTGCTTCAATAGTTTTCCCTAAACCTACCTCATCTGCCAACATAATACGAACACGCTCCCGGCGTGCAACTTCATGAGCAATGTATAGCTGATGAGGGATTAAAGAAGCTCGCGCACCTAACAAGCCTTTCGCCTCACTCTTATGCAGCTGATGCAAATAACTCCAAGTCTGAAAACGCAAAGAAAACCAACGACCTGCTTCTGCTTGACCAATAAATAATTTATCTTGCGGCTTATTAAATTGCGAATGATGACTTAAGTCCATTTCATCCACCACAACTCTCCCCCCATCCTCATTGTCTGCATGATAACTCAAGATCCCTTGCTCCTCGGTTACCTGCTTAACAATTAAATATTCGCCTGTTTGAATTTCAATTTTATCATCAGGTAAAAAGCGCACTCGCGTTAATGGAGAATTGTCTTGAGCATAAACTCTACGCTCATTACAGGCCAAAAATAAGATAGTAACTCGACCCACTTCAACCGCTAAAACTATACCCAACCCTAATTCTGGCTCAGAAGCACTAGCCCAACGCTGCCCAATTATAAACTCGCTCATTAACTAAATAACCTACCTATTTATTTAAAATATAAACCTTCAAAGATGTCTCTATTATATGCCATCGCACTCTTGTTAAAACCTGAATCTATGAATTTCTCTACCAATCACCTCTTCGTAAATACCCACTAACGCTCATTTAGCTTCATATTTACTCCACTACTCTAGATATACGGTATAATAATTCTCATTTATGCTTCGCGCTATTACAGTTGCGAATTTCATACCGAGTTGATTTTAATTAAGAGCAAGACGACAAAAGCAGGCGTATAAATAATTACGCGACTGTTTTGTCAACACAGCTATCAGCTAAAACCAACCAATAAAAACTGCAGTTACGGCAATGTTAAGTCTATTTGCCCTTGCACTCTAATCAATAAATTACGTATGTATACTGAATTTTACGGTCTTACAAAAAAACCTTTTTCACTTATCCCTGACCCTAGTTTTCTATACCTAAGTCCGAAGCATAAAAAAGCACTAACCACCTTACAATACGGCTTAGTGAGTCAAGCAGGATTCACAGTAATAACGGGAGAAATTGGCTCTGGAAAAACGACCTTAGTACGTAGTTTATTAGATAAAATTAAAGGCCAGTGCGAAGTCGGCCTAATCACTAACACACACAGTGCATTTGGTGATTTATTGACCTGGGTATTAGCCGCTTTTAATATTGAGTCGCCAGCAAGCAACAAAGCTGAACGTTATAAAGCCTTTGTCGACTTCATTACTGAACAAAGTAATTCAGGCACCCGAGTCGTTCTAATTGTTGATGAAGCTCAAAATATGGATATCCAAACACTTGAAGAATTACGTTTGCTATCTAATATTAATACAAACCAACAAATCATGATCCAGCTTGTATTAGTTGGACAACCTGAGCTTGTTGACAAACTAAACCAACCAGAATTAGTTCAATTTTCCCAAAGAATTTCAATCGAATACCATTTAACCCCTTTAAACTACGAAGAAACTGTTGAGTATATTTATTACCGACTAAAAGTTGCAGGCAGCAAAGAGATTATTTTTCAGCCGTCAGCTTGCGCAGCTCTACACTACTATTCTGGCGGCGTTCCACGCTTAATTAATAACCTAGGCGACCTTGCCTTAGTCTTTGCTTTTGCTGCAGATAAAAAGAAAATAAACTGGAAAATTATTGTTGATGTAGTCAGCGAACGCACTACAGGCGGAATAAAACGCTTTGAAGACAAAGTATGTTTATCATCTAATATTGTTGAGCGCGCAGCTGAAGCTGAAAATTTACGTCGCGCCTTACTTGAAGAGACAGGCATAGACATCTCTAAGTCACTATAAACTTAAGCACTATTACCCAGCCACACATCTACGGGCCCTTTAATAACTGCAAAAACTTCTACTTTAGAGTGGGTAACGGCCTTTATTCAAGGCATAAAAAAAGGCGCTACATAGCACCTTTTTTTACTTATATACTTAAGAAAAACTTATAATTTTTCTTTAATACGCGCAGCACGACCTGTTAATTCACGTAAGTAGTACAATTTAGCTCTACGTACATCACCACGGCGCTTCACTTCAATATCACCCACTAATGGGCTATGCGTTTGAAAGACACGCTCAACACCAATACCGTGAGAAATTTTTCTAACAGTAAAAGCAGAGTTTAACCCACGATTACGCTTAGCGATAACAACGCCTTCAAAAGCCTGTAATCTTTCACGAGTTCCTTCTTTTACTTTTACTTGCACAACAACTGTATCACCAGGATTAAAGACTGGCATATCTTTTTTAAGCTGTTCTGCATCTAATTGACTAATAATATTACTCATCACTCTACCTATTTATACTTCGATTCAATTTTAAATTCTTTCAATAACAACTGCTGCTCAGCTGTTAATTCTTTATTTAGCAACAAATCTGGCCTTTTCTGCCAAGTTCGCCCCAATGACTGTTTCATTCGCCATTTAGCTATTTCCTTATGATTCCCACCTAGCAAAACACTTGGAACAACCTTATCATTAACTATTTCAGGGCGGGTATAGTGAGGAAAATCCAACAACCCATGCATGTGAGAGTCCTGCTTAGCTGACTCTTCATCACCTAAAACACCAGGCAAAAGCCTAGAAACCGCATCAATAACGACTAGCGCAGCTAATTCACCACCACTAATAACAAAATCACCGAGCGACCATTCTTCATCACACTCATCCTGTATAAAGCGCTCATCTATCCCTTCATAACGCCCAGCGACCAAAATTAACTGGTCCAAAGTACTACTAGAATTTAGTAGCTCTTGTGTAATAGGCTTTCCTTGCGGACTTAAATAAACAACTTTAACTTTTTTTGCAGAAAACGCACATTTTGCCTGGCTTATAGCGTCCTTTAATGGTTTATATTTCATCACCATTCCTGGACCACCACCATAGGGCCGATCATCGACAGTTTTATGCTTATCCAAGGTGTAATCACGTGGATTCCAAACTGCTAAATCAACCAAGCCTTGCTGTATTGCACGGCCAGTAACTCCATTCACAGCACAATCAAGCACCATTTCAGGAAAAATACTCACCACATCGTAGCGCATTAAAACTCGGGATCCCAATCGACTATCATAATACCTGCAGACAAATCTATACTTACGACAGTTTGCCCTTGTAGAAAAGGAATTAATCGCTCCCTCTCACCTGCAATCACTACAACATCATTAGCTCCAGTTTCTAACATCTGCTTAACAACACCAAACTCAATGCCATCAACTGTCTTAACATGCAAACCGACCAAGTCACTCCAATAATATTCGCCCTTCCTTGCTTTTGGCAATTGCTCGTGGCGAATTAATATTTCCCAACCGTTTAGATCTGCAGCGGCATCTCTGTCATTAATGCTTTCTATACCAGCTACGACGGTTTTTCCATGTCGCCGTCCATCAATAACGTTTACTTGCTTACTTTCCTCACCTTTTTTCAAAATCCAAGGCGAGTAAGTTAATATATTTTCGCGAGGATCAGTATAAGAATAAACTTTTACCCACCCCCGAACACCAAATACACCAGAGACTTGGCCAACACTAATAAATTCTTCAGCCAATTCTTAAGCAGCTACTGCTTGCTTTTTAGCATCTTTTATTAATTTTGCTACGCGTTCAGAAGGTTGCGCACCATTAGCTCTCCAATGAGTAACGCGCTCCTCATCTAATCTTAACCTTTCTTCCGAACCTTTTGCTAAAGGATTAAAAAACCCTAAGCGTTCGATATAACGACCGTCACGACTATTTCTGCTGTCTGTCACTACGATATGATAAAAAGGACGGTTTTTTTGACCACCTCTTGCAAGACGAATAACTACCATCTAGATTCCTCAAAATTACATTTAACCAAATTTAATCAAACTATTTTACGCGATTTAATCTTTATGTGAAGCCCAAAACCTAAAAAACATTTAGTTTCTTAAATTTCCAGCAAAGCTCACCATCAAAATTACATGCGCATACCTTTCATATTGCCTTTAATTCCACGCATCATATTAGCCATATTGCCTTTTTTGAAACGCTTCATCATTTTTTGCATCATCTTAAACTGCTTCAAAACTCGATTCACATCCTGCAACTCTTGCCCACACCCGGCAGCAATACGTTTTTTACGGTTTCCTTTAATTAAATCTGGATAACGCTTTTCTTGATTAGTCATCGAGCGAATCACTGCAATCTGCCTTGCCAACTCTTTATCATTGACCTTATCACGCATTTCTTGCGACACATCATTGATACCTGGCAACTTGTCCATCATAGCGCCAACCCCCCCCATATTCTGCATCTGCTCTAACTGCTCTACAAAGTCAGCCAAATCAAAGCCTTTACCTTTTTGCAGTTTTTTAGCTAATTTATCTGCTTTATCTTTATCAACTTTTTGCTCAATATCCTCAATCAAGCTGAGCATATCTCCCATACCTAAGATACGAGAAGCGACACGATCTGGGTAAAAAGGCTCTAAAGCGTCTGTTGTTTCACCAACCCCGACAAATTTAATGGGTTTACCAGTAATATGACGAATAGATAAAGCCGCACCGCCTCGCGCATCCCCATCTGTTTTTGTTAAAACCACACCCGTCAACGGTAAAGCCTCATCAAAAGCTTTTGCAGTATTCGCAGCATCCTGCCCAGTCATACTATCAACAACAAACAATGTTTCGACAGGGTTAATTGCCTTATGCAATTCTTTAATTTCCCCCATCATTTCTTCATCAATATGCAGGCGCCCCGCCGTATCAACAATGACAACATCTAAAAACTGTTTTTTTGCTGCTTCAATGGCTGTTGTTGCAATTTCCGCTGCTGTTTTAGTAACATCAGTATCAAAAAAAGTTAACGATAAGTCATTCGCCAGAGTTTCCAGCTGTTTAATCGCAGCAGGGCGATAAATATCCGCACTAACCACCCCTACCGATTTCTTTTTATTTTCTTTTAACCATCGACCTAGTTTAGCAACTGTCGTGGTTTTACCAGCCCCTTGCAGACCCGCCATCATAATAACAGCAGGCGGATTAGCTTTTAAATCCAGCTCCTCATTCGCCTCACCCATGACACTAACAAGCTCAGCCTGAACCACCTTAATAAGCGCTTGGCCCGGCGATAGACTAGATTGAACCTCTTGCCCTAAAGCACGCTCTTTTACCTTATCAATAAAAGCTGTCACTACTGGAAGCGCAACATCAGCCTCAAGCAAAGCCATACGCACTTCACGCATAGTTTCTTGAATATTAGCCTCGGTCAGACGCCCTTGGCCCTTGAGGTTTTTTAAGGTTTTACCTAAACGGTCGGTTAAATTATCAAACATAATTAGTACTTGAACTCGCTATATGGCTGACCAAGATTAATTTAAGCTAATTAAATCTATCTCATTACAGCATCTAAAATTACTTTATTACTTCTATTATCCTTAAATTCTTAGGCAGGGTAAACACTAGCCGCTATTCTTTTATATTTAATGCGTGTAGCTTACGATATAAATGAGTGCGCTCGACACCAACTGCCGTTGCTAATTTAGCAACATTCCCTTTATTTTTCTCAAAATGATATTCCAAGTAAGCCTTCTCAAACTGCTCACGCGCATCCTTCAAAGACAAATCAAAGAAATTTGGTATATCGCTAGACTGCGCAACAACATCAGCATCCAGCACCGCACCCAATGCAGACTTAACCTCTGCCAACTCAATATCTTCACCTGCCCCCAAAATCATCAAACGCTGTACTAAATTTTTCAATTCACGAACATTACCAGACCAAGTATAGTTTCTTAAAAAATTCTGAGCAGGCATAAGAAACTTTCTATACGCCAGTTTTTCATGACGAACAAAATAATCAATATAAAAATGCAATAACGCCGGAACATCCTCGCCATGCTCACGCAACGGCAAGACCTCCATCGTCACCTCATTCAGCAAATAATATAAATCCTGCCGAAAACGCCCCGCCTGCACCTCACCTTCCAGTAAAATACGAGTAGCCACAATCACGCGCACATCCACAGCCACCTGCTCAGTCCCACCTACACGTAAAAATGAACTAGACTCCAACGCACTCAATAATTTTAATTGTGTTTGCCCATCCATTCCGGCAATTTCTGCCAAAAATAGAACACCACCATGAGCTCTTTCCAGTAACCCTGGGAAAACTACGCCATCAACCTCTTTCCCAAAAAACTCTACAGCTGCATTTTCAGATGCAATACTTCCTACATGTACATCAATAAACGGCCCAGTTTTACGGCCACTATGCTCATGAAGAAAACGTGCGTACATTTCTTTACCAACACCACTTTCACCAACAAACATGACTTTGGTATCATGCTGAGCCAAACGCTTTAACTGCTCTTTAATTCTTTCCGCAAACGCACTTCGACCTACCGGCTCATTGACACTTTGTAGCTGTTGCTTTAACCCCGCATTCTCACGTTGCAGCATATGCGCATCAACCGCTCTATCAACAACCAACAATAAACGCGCCAATGATAACGGCTTCTCTAAAAAATCATACGCGCCTAATTTTGTTGCTTCAACGGCTGTCTCTATGGTTCCATGCCCTGACATCATAATAACTGGCACAGCAAAACTAGAGCTCTCACCCCATTCTTTCAGTAAAGTAATACCGTCCGTATCCGGCATCCAAATATCTAATAAAATTAAATCCGGATGATGGCTACGCTGCAACTGCCTTGCTTCCTCTGCATTAGCAGCTACATAAACAACATACCCTTCATCCTGCAAAATCTCCTGAACTAACTGCCGAATATCCGGCTCATCATCAACCACTAAAATATTTGCTTTATATCCACTCATTACACTGTATTTTTATTCTTATTTTTGAATGTCACAGGGAATTGCATAATAAAACCAGCCCCCTCTGTATACCTACTATCCAAACGAATAGTCCCGCCATGCTCTTCAATGACCTTCTTAACAATAGCCAAACCTAATCCCGTCCCTTTTTGCTTATTAGTAACATAAGGCTCAAAAATTTGTTTCGCTTGCTTAACATCAACACCACAACCCGTATCATAAATGGCTAAACGTACAAATTCAGCATTATATTGGCTAATATTACGTAACTGTACCGTAATCTCGCCTTTACCCTCCATTGCTTCCAACGCATTTTTAAACAGATTATGTAATACCTGCCGTATATTAACCGCATCAGCCTTAACTAATGAAATTGCGCCTTGCACTTGCAAATCAAATTCAACCTTTGGGTCAGAATCATATAAAGCAATCACGCCTTGCAGCAAAACTTGTAAGTCAATATTTTCAAGCTGATTATGTACCGGCCGCGCATACTCAGAAAAGGCATCAACCATATGTTTCATAGCCTCTACCTGCTGAACGATTGTACGTGTCGATCTCTGCAATATTTCTGCATCATCCTTATCCAACTTAGCGGCTAATTTATGTTGCAACCTTTCAGCAGATAATTGAATAGGTGTTAATGGATTTTTAATTTCGTGCGCTAAACGCCTTGCAACCTCTGACCAAGCCGCGTTCTTTTGTGCCTGAATAAGGTCAGTTATATCATCAAAAACTACCACCGCCCCAATATACCCACCTTCCGTAGAAAATAAAGAGGTCCCCTGGCATAACAACTCCTTGCGCCCCTCTGGACCTTCAACCACAATATTGCGCTGCCAAATTTCTAGCGATTGCTCCAGCAACGGCTGAACTACCTCAGCCAAGCTCATTAGATCCGGCCTGCCTAATGCTAGCTCAGTCAAACCTTGACCATAATAACGCATCACCTGGACATGCAAAATAATATTTGCAGCCTGATTAGCAGTACGTATATTTAAACTTGAATCAAAACTTAATACCCCAGAAGTCAAGCTCGTTAACAATGTTTCTAAATAAGCTCTTTGCCGCTCAATCTCCTGCGCACTATCACGCGCCTCATCTTGCGCACGCGATATCTGTTTAACCATCTCATTAAAAGATTCCACCAAGAAACCCAAGTCATCTTGCCGCTTAACAGGTAATAACTGCCCATAAACTCCTGCAGAAACCGCCTGTGTACCCCGCACTAAATCACGAATAGGCGCAATAATACTGCGCACACTAACAAAAGCAGCTGATATTGCCGCCAATAAACTCATCAATAAAACTAATGACAAGACCAGAGAGAAACTTGTCTTTAAAGAGTTACGTAAAAACACCATCTCCTGAAACCTAACGTAAGCAAACTCAACCGAGTCAGTTAAGTCATTAATACGCTCTGGGACTGGATAAATAATTTGTAAATAATGCATATTTTTTGCCTTAATAGAGACAATTGTTTGCACCACCAGCTCACCATCAACAGATGCTAAGCTCACATAATCATTACCTTGCTGAACCTGCAAAAATAAAGAAGAAACCGGCAAGCCAGGTAAAATATCACTAGGCACCAAGCCACTAAAATTAATCAATTTTCCTTTTCTGGAAAGTAGGCTTATCTCATTTGCTCCAGAACTTTCTCGAAAACTATCCAACTCTAACTCGATACCCACCAGCGATTTATTACGCAAAGATGCGGCTAAACGCTGTGATTGCTTGAGGTTCCAGCGCACCCTCTGATCTAACGATGCATGACTCAACTCCAGAGAATCCTCCATCGCCCCATCTAACTCGACACTAAACCAACTATCAATACTCTGATGCAAAAACTGCTGAGAAAAATAAAAAACCACACCAGCAGGCACTAAAGACAAAATAATAAAGAGTAGAACAATCCGCGTTGTTAATCGTGACCCAGCCTCACGTTGCCTTAACCGCTTAGCCAAAGCAAACACATTAAAGCCAACCAATAACAACAAAACAACAGTCCCTAAAGCATTGCCAAAGAGCAGCCAGGTATACATATCACCCAGCTGTGAGGTGTCCTGTGCAGCCGAACTCATCAACTGTAAAGACAGAACAATAAAGCCCAATAAAACTAGAATATAAAGACTGAACGGAAGCTTTATTCGCACAACAAACTCTTAGATGCAGACAAATCCCACTCCTGGTCAAAATAAGAAAAAGGCCGCAACGGGGTGGGTAGCGCCTCTCGGTCAAAAGCAACATTCAACGCCCACGACACACAACGCTGCGAATCATACTCCTGCATCAGTAAGTCAGCATACATGAGCTGTCCCATATAATTTAAAGCCTCATGCAAACTAGAGAAACGCCTAAAACTTTGCTCTTGCTCCTCTTGAACTCGATAATTATTAAGCAACGTATAATAAGCCAAACTATATCGCCAGGTTTGCGCAAACACTTCCCTTTGCCAAAAACCACGCCACTGAGCTTGTTGCAAAACAATAGAAATATCCCAATACAGTGGAATCCCACTATGCAAAGCACCTTGCGCACTATCACTTAACTGAACCTGAACTTCAGCTAATAACTTTGCTTTAGGCTCCTGTAAGATTAACTCAACCTGTTTAACGGTCACTCTTTCATTGCTTGCATAGGCTTCCCCTAACGACCAACCAAGCAAAATAAAAAAAATAGCCTTACTGCTTTTGAATACGCGCATAATAAAAGCCATCCATAAATTGGCTTCCCGTTAAAACCTGCCGACCAAAAGGGCGCTTAACACCCCATTCAGCCAAAATAGGCAGCTCTAGCGCATCATCATGCTCACTAAGAAACTGTTCAATTTGACTCTCATTTTCTTGTTTTAAAACAGAACAGGTTGCATACAACAAAACGCCTCCAGAAGCCAACATAGTCCATACTGCCTGTAAAATTTGTTGCTGAAGAACCTGTAACTGGTCAATATCTTCCGCCCTACGTAACAACTTAATATCCGGGTGTCTCCGTATCACTCCCATTGCAGAGCAAGGAGCATCCAGCAAAATACGATCAAACAACTCACCCTCCCACCAATTTTCCGGGTGAACCGCGTCTGCAGTTAAAACATTAGCACTTAAATCTAAGCGAGTTAAATTTTCCTCTACGCGCTTCAAGCGCTGCTCATCAATATCAATGGCCAATAATTCTTTTAATCCCGGCTGTAACTCTAAAATATGTGCTGTTTTACCACCAGGCGCGGCACAAACATCTAAAATACGCTCTCCTTCTTGCACACCTAATAATTGCGCCGCTAATTGTGCCGCTGCATCTTGAACAGACACCCAACCTTCAGAAAATTTTGGTAATTTATCCACAGCAACGGGATTAGCTAACAGTACACCTTGATCCAAATACTCCAGTGCAGTCGCTTCAATACTAGCCTCATTAAGCATTTCTAAATAGGTATCTCGCGTACAAAAACGGGCATTAACACGTAAACTCATTGGCGGTAATTGATTATTTGCCAAAAGAATCGCTTTACCCTCATCAGCCCAGTCTGCTTTTATCGCCTTAATCATCCAATCAGGGTGCGCATAAGCAACATGCTTATCAGCCAAAAGCTCTAACTCATCTTTTTCACGCAAATATCGACGTAAGACCGCATTAAGTAATGATTTAGCCCACTGCTTTTTTTTCATAACAGCAACCGTCTCAGAAACTGCTGCATGGTCTTTAACGCGCATATAATTCAATTGGTATAAGCCTATCAACGCCAAGGCTTTAATCTGCACATCCTTATCTTTAATCGGCTTATTAACCAACTGATTTAAAATAAATTCCAAGCGATAATAATGACGCACCGTGCCGTAACATAAAGCCTGAATAAAGCTCCGTTCCTGCACATCATCAACCTTAGTCCACGCCTCCTCAAGCGCTACAGTCAAAGACTTACCCTCTAAAACTTTAACAATTACGTTTGCAGCTACCAATCGAGAATTCAAATGTATTTTTCCTTTTTAAATATTAATCTTTTTAAAATTACCACTATTAACCTAACACCAAACCAGCAACATCATGTGCATGTAAATATGCATCAACTTGCATACGCTTTTTTCCAGGCATTTGAATTTCCAACAAGCGCAACACACCGCCACCCGTTGCAACATCAATATGTTTACTACCTGATAAAATCGTCCCCGGTATATCGACTGACTGCACAGCATTTACTTCTGCACGCCAAACACGCATTACTTTACCATCCAGCTTCGTTTGAGCCACTGGCCAAGCATTAAGCCCACGTACTTGCAACGCCAGCTCATCTGCTGTTTTCGTCCAATCCAGCTCAGATTCACTTTTATCTAATTTATGCGCATAGGTCACCAAAGACTCATCTTGAACTTCAGGCTCTAATTTACCTGCACTCATTAACTGCAAAGTCTCAGCCAAACCTTTCGCGCCCATCACCATCATACGATCATGCAACTCACTCGCGGTTTCCAATTCGCCAATTTCACACACAGTTTTATGCAGCATATCTCCTGCATCCAACGCTTTGACAACATTCATAATCGTAATGCCTGTTTCTTTATCACCCGCCATAATGGCTCTATTAATAGGCGCAGCTCCACGCCATCGTGGCAATAAAGAACCGTGTATATTGATACATCCCTGCTTAGGTATATCCAAAATACGTTGACTTAAAATTAACCCATACGCCACTACCACCATTAAATCTGCATCCAAAGCAGCTAATTGCTCAACATCTGACTCAGCCTTTAAATTTTCAGGTTGGAAAACAGGAATGTCAGCAGATAAAGCTAATGCTTTAACAGGGCCAGGCTGTAATTTTCGCCCACGCCCCGAAGGCCTGTCAGGTTGCGTATAAACCCCAACAACCTCATGTTCAGAATCTAATAATACTTGTAAAGCGGGTACTGCAAACTCTGGCGTTCCTGCAAAAATAATTTTCATATTTTATTGCTCCCTCTTGTGCATTTTTTCCATTTTCTTTTTAATTCTTTGTCGCTTTAATGGCGACAGATAATCAACAAACAATTTTCCCTTTAAATGATCCATTTCATGTTGAACACAGATAGCTAGCAAACCTTCAGCTTCCAACTCAAATGATTCGCCCTTCTTATTTAGCGCTTTAACTTTAATTTTTTCTGCCCGTGATACCGGTTCAAAAATACCAGGTACAGACAAACAGCCCTCATCAGACTCTTCTTCACCGACTTCTTCAACTAACTCAGGGTTAATTAGACAGATGGGTTCATTTTTTTCTTCACTGGTATCAAGAACAATAATACGTTTATGTATATCCACCTGAGTCGCGGCTAAACCCACGCCATGCGCTTCATACATAGTTTCAAACATATCCTCCACTAAACTAGTAATTTTTTTATCCACTAGTTCAACAGGCTTTGCTACAGTGCGCAAACGAGGGTCAGGAAACTCAAGAATTGACAGGATACTCACTAAATACTCCACAAATTAATTATTTATGACTGGAATTCTATCCGAAATCATCTAAACTTTATACTTTGCACGTTCAGTGTTGTTCATTTTTTATGAAAATAGACATTCACAACAACACTCAATTCTATAATTTAAGATAGACCGGGATAAAATCATGGCTTCTAAAGCAATTCTAGGACTTATACTTGGCCTAACATTAAGCCTCTCTAGCTGGGCTGATGTTATTAAACTAAACCCCACCCACCCTACTAGCCATGTTGTTGTTAAAGGTGACACACTCTGGGATATTTCATCCAAGTTTTTACAAGACCCTTGGCAATGGCCTAATGTCTGGCATCACAACGCTCAAATAAAAAACCCACACCTTATCTATCCAGGTGATGTAATTTCTTTATGCTTTATTAATGGCAAGCCCATGCTATGCGTTAATGGTGCTACTGATGAAGAAGGTAGACTACTCTACCCTCACATGCGCCCTGAAGATGCCGACAAAGCGATTGCGATGATTCCTTTGGAAGACATCGGCCCCTTCCTTATTTCACCAAAAGTTGTTTCAGAAGATGAGTTAGAAAACGCACCTTACATCATAGATTTTTCTGGGGAACATATCATTGCCGCCGAAGGTGACCGCATTTTTGTTCGCTCAATTTTAGAGCCGAAGTTTCTAGCCTATACAACTTATCGCCCTGGCAAAACCTATAAAGACCCAGATACCCAAGAAATTCTAGGCTATGAAGCTGAATTTATTGCTGACAACATCATCTTAAAACTAGGTGATCCAGCAACATTACGCATCACTAACACTGCCAGAGAAGTGCGTCGCGGTGATCGTGTAATGCCAACTTCTGAAGATGATGTTGCATTTAACTTTTTCCCGACCCCGCCGGTTAAGGAAATCCAAGCGACTATCATTGATGTTATTGGTGGTGTTCAGCAAATTGGACAATACGATATCATTGTATTAAGCAAAGGAACACTAGACGGGCTTAAGCAAGGCCACCTTTTAGACGTTATACAGAAAGGTAAGCTAGTCAAAGACCCTTTCCATAAAAATAAAAATGAACTGGTCAAACTACCCGATCAACACGCAGGGACTATTTTAGTTTTCCGCACTTTTAATCGCGTTAGCTATGGGGTAGTCATGCATGCATCAAAAAACATCCGCGTCTTAGACTTGGTACAAACACCTGAAAAATAGCCCCTCAGATAGTAATTCCCACCATAAATTCTGGCTTGCGCTACTGCGTACGCCAGGGGTGGGTAGCAAGACTTTTTTAAAATGCCTTGATTACTGCTCCCCTGAACAGCTGTTCACCGAATCACGTGACATCCTACACAAGCTAGGTTTACGCGATAAAAGTATCGATGCAATTAAAAAACCAAACTGGGAAATAATTGACCAAGACTTAGCTTGGCTCGCACAACCCGACAATCATATATTATTATTTTCTGACCCCGACTACCCTACCCAGCTAAAAGAAATTCCTGACCCACCGCCCATTTTGTTTGCGCGAGGCGATATAGATTTAATTCACTTCCCGCAAATTGCTATCGTTGGCAGTCGCAACCCATCAAGTTCCGGCATACAAATTGCCACAGATTTTTCAATTAGCCTATCTCAAGCTGGCTTTACCATTACCAGTGGGCTAGCGCTAGGCATAGATGCCACCAGCCACCGTGGCGCCTTATCTGTTCAAGGTAAGACTATTGCCGTTACTGGCACTGGCTTAGATCGAGTCTACCCAGCGGCTCATAAACAACTAGCAACCGACATAATCTCTAACGGCGTTCTTATTTCAGAATTCCCTCCCGGAACAACAGCACAAGCGAACCATTTTCCACGCCGCAACCGTATTATTAGCGGCTTATGTATCGGCTTATTAGTTGTTGAAGCCGCAAAAAAAAGTGGCTCCTTAATTACTGCACGCATGGCACTAGAACAGAACCGAGAAGTTTTCGCTATTCCCGGCTCAATTAACAACCCTCTGGCGCGAGGTTGTAACTCACTTATCCGTGAGGGTGCAAAACTAGTTGAAACGACTCAGGATATTTTGGAGGAATTAGCCCACCTATTTCAGCCTGCAAGCAAACCAACACCCACGCCCGAAATTAATACACTGCCAGCACTTGATACAGAGCAACAAACCCTATTGAATTTTATTCAATTCAGCCCCACATCAATAGATCAAATGGTCACTGAATCTGGATTTTCAGTAGAAAATATCGCTTCACACTTGCTCATGTTAGAAATACAAGGGTATATTAGCCCCGTGAATGGTGGTAACTACACCCGAATAAAATAAGCTAAAGCTCCAAAATAGGCACATTTATGAACGAAGATATATTTGATGTACTAATCTATCTATTTGAAAATTATATGGATAGTGAAATAGACATCAATGCAGATACGCACACATTGAAAACGGAACTTAAAGCAGCAGGCTTTAATTCAAAAAATATTATTAAAGCATTTGAATGGTTAGACACATTATCAAATCAAGAAGAACCCAATTTCAAATCAAATAATAATTTCCGTATTTTCAGCGCATCTGAAAACCAAAAGCTTGATATTACTTGTCGTGACTTTATTTTCTTTTTACAACGCCAAGGTATCCTTACAGCCCCTACTCGTGAATTAGTCATTGACCGAGCCATGGCCATAGAAAGCAAGCAGGTTTCAATAGAAGAACTACAGTGGGTTTGCTTAATTGTACTTTTAAGCCAGCCAGATGAAGAGCTTGCAATCGCTCATATGGAAAACATCATCTACCAAGAAGAACCTGCTTTTTTAAATTAATTTTAGCCAATCGTTAGCATGAGTAAAAACTTAATCATCGTAGAATCACCCGCAAAATCTAAGACCATAGAAAAATATCTAGGTAAAGATTTTCAAGTTCTCGCCTCTTATGGCCATTTACGCGACCTAATTCCTAAAGAAGGAGCGGTTGATCCCAATAATGACTTTGCGATGAAATACCAAGTACAGGATCGCAACCAGCGTCATGTACAAGCAATTACCAAAGCACTCAAAGGCTCTGAGACTCTCTATCTCGCAACCGATCCAGATAGAGAAGGGGAAGCAATCTCATGGCACTTGCTAGAGATGCTAAAAGCAAAAAAACTCCTTAAAAATAAAACGGTACACCGCGTTGTCTTTCATGAGATTACAAAAAAAGCAGTAACTCATGCCATTGAAAATCCTGGAGAAATCGCGACTAATTTAGTTGATGCTCAACAAGCACGAAGAGCACTAGATTATTTAGTAGGCTTTAACCTTTCTCCTTTACTATGGAAAAAAATCCGCCGCGGTTTATCTGCGGGGCGAGTTCAAAGCCCAGCATTACGCATGATTGTTGAGCGTGAATTAGAAATTGAAGCTTTTAAAACACGCGAATATTGGTCAATTACCGCCAAGCTTACAGAAGCCAAACAAGCATTCAAAGCAAAACTAACTCACTATAATGGCGAAAAACTCAGCCAGTTTAGTATCGAAAATGATGAAACGGCTCAAGCCGCTAAACAAACACTACTAAGTGTAGCTAATGACCAACTAGTTGTCTCAAAACTTGAGAAAAAACAACGTAAGCGTAACCCTGCAGCCCCCTTCATCACCTCAACACTACAGCAAGAAGCGGCACGTAAATTAGGCTTTACCACTAAACGTACCATGATGGTTGCTCAGCAACTTTATGAAGGAATGGATATTGGCGGTGGCGAAGCAGCTGGATTAATTACTTATATGCGTACCGACTCAGTGAACCTTGCTGCAGAAGCGCTAGAAAATATCCGTGAATTAATTGCTGAAAAATATGGCGCCGATCAAGTTCCTAAAGAGCCACGCTCGTTTAAAACTAAATCTAAAAACGCACAAGAGGCGCATGAAGCTATCCGCCCTACCTTGGCCCAGCAAACACCAGCCAGCCTAAAAAAACATTTAACTAGCGATCAATTTAAGCTTTATGATTTAATCTGGAAACGTACTGTTGCCTGTCAAATGATCCACGCGACCATTAATACAGTTTCAGTTGATTTACAGTGTGGAAGTGATCAGCATGTATTCCGCGCAACAGGCTCGGTTATTGCCAAGCCCGGTTTTATGACTGTCTATTTAGAAGGTCAGGATGACAGCAAAGAAGGAGATGATAAAGAAACCTTCTTACCCCCCATGAAAAAAGGACAATCAATCCCTCTAGAAGAAATTGTTACCAACCAGCACTTTACAGAACCACCGCCAAGATACAGTGAGGCGAGTTTAGTGAAATCACTGGAAGAACACGGCATTGGCCGCCCTTCTACCTATGCCTCAATTATTTCTACCCTACAAAATCGTGAATATGTCACATTAGAAACTAAACGTTTCTACCCAACTGATGTAGGTCGTATTGTCACTAAGTTCCTAACTGAACATTTTACAAAATATGTGGATTACAACTTTACTGCCAATCTAGAAGATGACTTAGATGCCGTTTCTCGAGGTGAAAAGTTATGGATTCCATTAATGCATGATTTCTGGAAACCTTTCACAGCACTTATTGACGAAAAAGAAGAAAGCGTACAACGTAAAGATGTTACCCAAGAAGCCATTGATGAAAAGTGTCCAGAATGTGACAAGCAACTCTCAATTCGCTTAGGACGTAATGGCCGGTTTATTGGCTGTACAGATTATCCAACCTGCTCGTATACACGTAATTTAAACGATGACGGCACAGAAGCGAATGAACCAGAAGTCGTAGCAGACCGTAAATGTCCGAAATGCGAATCTGACTTAGTGATAAAAACAGGAAAATATGGAAAATTTATTGGTTGTAGCGCTTACCCAAAATGTAAACATATTGAGCCACTAGAAAAACCACTTGATACTGGCGTAGAGTGCCCTAAATGCAATAAAGGCAGCATTCTAAAACGTAAATCGCGCTATGGAAAAATATTCTACTCTTGTTCAGACTACCCCAAATGCGATTACGCGCTTTGGAATGTTCCTTTTAAAGAACCTTGCCCAACTTGTGACTGGCCCATTCTTACGCTTAAAACCACTAAGCGCCGCGGACCTGAGAAAGTTTGCCCGCAAAAAGAGTGTAAATACGCGACGCCTTATGAAGGTGATCCAGAAGATATCAACGGCCCTAAAGAGCAAGAAACTCAAACAGGGTGAATGCCCAGCAATCATGGCATATAAAATGTACCTCAATTTAAACAACTCAGTAATAGAGAAAATAATGAAAAAAAATATTTTTTTAGGCTTAGCCCTTACAATCCTAATCAGTTCGGGTTGTGCGACCACCTACGATACTGAAAAATCTAATTTGACTGAGGGCCTAGGCTTTCATCAAGAACAATTGAAAAAAGATGTTTGGAAAGTCGAATTTACAGGCAACGCCTATACAAACACTGAAACAAGAAATAACTATGTGTTGAAGAAAGCGGCTCAAATTACAATTAAAGAAAATTATTCATTTTTCAAGGTAACTCAACGTGCCTCTGAAAAAGATATTAAAGAAACTGGCCTTGCCGTTGGGAATGCCCATGTTTATGGGAGTGGTAGGTCTAATAAGCAACCCATTGACACCAATACTTTTACTTCAATAACTATCATGCTATTAAAAGAAAAAGCAGGTAAAGAAGTTTATGATGCCAATGCTCTTGTGAATTCAAAATCAGAATAATAATCGCTATGTCTGCGTTACATGTGGATTTTTTAATACTTTGCTGTTGACTTAAAAAAGTAGCCTGTATGAAGCTTGCGGAATACAGGGGTTCGATACACTGAATTCCCCGTATTCCCTACCTCCATACGGGCTAGCAAATGCTTAAGTCACCAGTACTGTCTCCGGAGAGAAAGAGTTGGGCGAGGGGAAATAGATAAGTGCCTGGTCTTATTCTCCTCACCCCAGCCCTCTCCAGCAGGAGAGGGAGTCATAGTCATTCTTAAAGACGCTTCGCAATACGCTTATAAGCCTCTTTTAACTCTTCAGCAATAACTTTAGCAGCACCAATAAATTCATCTGATGTTTCAACCGCATCATCAGCAATCTCATCTGCTTTTTTCTTTATTTGCTGCCATTGACCTTCAGCCTGCGAAAACTCTTCTTTAACTTCCATTGAAGCCAAGTGCAAATTCAACTCCAGTTCATCACGCTCAGTTTTTAGTTTTTCTACTAATGCATTAAATTCTTGCTTCATTTCTCTAACTCCTAATATCAGCCACAAAGTACTGTTTTATTACTTTTCTGGCAAAAATGCCAATAGTTTTTTTACAAATGCATTAATTCCCGCCTTCCTTTCATCCATCGGAATCTCTCGCAAGCTTGCCAACGCCTGCCCAGCGGTACGCCACGCCAACTGACCTGTATTAGGATTAATTACATCAAATACCAAAGTTCCCTTTTCATATCGCTTGGGATCGCTAGGGTTCACCATCAAGCCCGGCACTAAACCAAACTTTTCTTGAATTTCCTGATCATTCAAAGTTGTCGTTAAGGCTGCTGCAAAACTAATATCAATATCAGCCTGAGTACGCTCTATTACTTGACGATAGCCTTTACGTTGCATCTCCTGCTCTATGCCTTGCTTAAGTAACTCCCACATAGGCACGTTTTTAATGACTTCTGGTGCCGAATGACGCTTAAAGCCATCAGACCACCGATAAGTCGCAGGCAGAGAGATCGATAAAACAGAATGGTGCGCAACAACAAAAGCCATTTTTGATTGCTCTTTCGGGGCAATCTGCTGACTAACACACCCCGCAAGTAAGCCGCTTAATAACAACACACTCACCCTTAAAGAATTTTTTTTATACATAATCTCAAATTTTTATAAATTAAAAAAGTTTAAAAAAATAACCAGTCTGGTCCCGTTATTTTCCATTAAGTTGTTGGGCTACCCACCTAAGACGGGACAATACCAGAAACTCTGTAGGTTCGAATTTATTCGTACCTACGCCTAACGGCTTAAAAGTAAAGCCAGTTGTTGCTCTACTGATTTCAATACTGCGTCAAAAACATCCTGTTCCTCAGTATAAAAATGCGGTGCATCCTGCTCCCGACGCAACCAAGTAAATTGACGTTTCGCTAATTGACGTGTGGCAATAATACCTGTTTCTTGCATAGTTTCAGCATCAATTTCACCTTCTAAATAAGACCAAACTTGACGATACCCTACGGCTCGTACGGCAGGCATTTGTTCATTCAAATCTCCACGCTGATATAAGGCTTTAACCTCCTCAACCAAGCCCTCATCTAACATTTTCTGAAATCGTAGTGCAATTTTTTCATGCAAAATAGCTCGATCTCTTGGTGCAATAATCAATTTAATTTTTTTATAAGGAATCTCTTCTGCTTTTGCCTCAGCATGCAGTTCAGTCATCGACTTACCTGACAACCTAAAGACCTCCAAAGCACGTTGTACTCGCTGTGGATCATTCGGGTGAATCCTTGCTGCAGCCACGGGGTCAACTAATGCCAACTTAGCATGCATAGCCTGCTTACCAAGTTCTTGTGCTTCTGCCTTAAGCTCTTCTCTCAATGCATTATCTGCAGTGGGTAATTTTGCTAAGCCATAAAATAAAGAATTAAAATACAACATCGTTCCGCCAACTAACAGGGGTACTTTCCCGCGCGAAGTAATATCAGCCATTATTTCTAACGCTTGCCGTCTAAATGCACCTGTCGAATAGCTTTCTGCCGGATCTAGAATATCAATTAAGTGGTGGGGAATCCCCGCCCTTTCTTCCATCGTAGGCTTTGCTGTGCCTATATCCATTCCTTTAAAAACCAAAGCCGAATCAACGCTGATAATCTCCGCGTTTAATTGTTGTGCTAATTGCACCGACAAAGCCGTTTTCCCTGAAGCCGTTGGCCCCATTAGGAAAATAGCGGGAGGCTGGATTATATTTGTCATAAATTAAATAAACACCTTTCACTCGTTATAGCTACTTTGGTACGAATAAATTCGAACCTACTTTTAATACCGGTGGATTTATATTTCTCACTTGTAGGTTCGAATTTATTCGTACTTCTACAGCCACATTGCATCCCATAAAGAATATTCACTAATATTATCAACGAGCCCAGCTCTTAATGGGTTGGCTACAATATATCGCGCCACCCCTTTTATATCCTCTTCTTTACGCAAGGCATGATCATAATATGCTTTTTGCCAAACAGAACCATTCTTTTTAAGATATCGATTTATCGCATGCGCACTTCGCGCTTTAAAGCGCTGCATAACTTGGCTTAGTGTTAAGCCCTCATTAAGAGTGAATAACCAATGAATATGATCAGGCATAATAACCCATGCCAGCGAATTAACAGTGCCATCATCATGAAGCGCCTTCATTTCGTAAACAACACTTCTTGCACAGAAAAAATCATGAAACAACGGTTTTCGCTCTTGCAATACAGTGGTAATAAAATAAATTTGATTAGTCTGAGAGTAACGGCCTTTTTGCAAGTCGTTATACATGCCTCCCCCTTCTATTAACTTGGCAGTGTAATGGTACGAATACAACGAACCCACTCTTATCAATTAATGCAGACACTCCTGCAGGTTCGAATAAAACATCACTGCCCACGCAAAAATAGCTTATCCAATTCTTTCTTACTTAATTCCACCCACGTAGGGCGACCATGATTACACTGGCCACTGCGTTCGGTTTTCTCCATATCCCGTAACAACATATTCATTTCCGGTACGGTTAAACGACGGTTAGCTCTCACTGAACCATGACAGGCAATGGTTGCTAAAATTTCATTACTACTTTGTTCAACACGCTGGCTCATACCGTGCTCAATAATATCGGCCAATACATCTTTGACTAACAATGCCACATCAGTACCTGATAGTAAGGCCGGAATTGATCGGATCACTAGCATTTCTTCAGCCATCCGGTTTAACTCAAAACCCAAACTCATAAAAAATTCTTGTTGATCATCCGCTAAATCCGCTTCAGTAGTATTTACTTCCACTTGAATAGGTAAAAGCAACGGCTGCGAAGGCACAGAACCAAGATGGTATTGCTGTTTAAATCGTTCGTAAGTCACCCGCTCATGTGCGGCATGTGCATCCACTAAAATAATGCCATTTTCTGTTTCCGTCAGAATATAAACATCATGCAAATGCGCTACTGCATACCCCAATGGCGGTGTTTTCTCATCGGTCTGTGTTGGGCTAATTGCAGCTTCTTGTACCTCTAAAGGAGCCGTGGGTTTTAGTAATTGCGTATACGCATCAACCTGAGCCTCAACATCCAAAGGTAATGATGACTGATGTGGCACTGCGGCTTTAGCTTGATAACTTTGCCTAGGAATAGCGGGCTTAGTATCAGTACTGGGTAAAGGCTGAAAATCCACCACTTGCTGAACAGCAGGCCGTACTGCTTCAGCTATTTCTTTTTCTTGCTCAGGCTCAGCAGCACTCGGACGCACATCAGCTAAAGACCGATGAATCGCTTTAAATAAAAAATCATGTACCGTACGCCCTTCACGAAAACGCACCTCTAATTTCTGCGGATGAGCATTTACATCCACAAAACTTGGGTCTAATTCCAAATAAAGTACATAAACAGGGTGGCGACCGTGATAAAGCACATCTTGATACGCTTGCTTAATCGCATGACTCACTAGGCGATCCTTAACCAAACGTCCGTTGACATAAAAATACTGCATATCTTGCTGACTACGCGAGAAAGTTGGCAAGCCCACCCACCCATGTAAACGCATGCCTGAAGCTGAAAAATCGACAGTCACTGAACTCTCTAAAAAAGCTGCACCAAAAATATGCGCAATACGTTGCTCTTGATCAACTTGAGTCTGAGCAACTTTAAAATTAAAAATCTCCCGCTGATTATGTTTTAACTCAAAAGCGACATCAAAACGGCTTAAAGCCATACGCTTTAATAAAGTTTCAATATGCCCAAATTCCGTCTTATCACTTTTTAAAAATTTACGTCGTGCTGGGGTGTTATAAAACAAATCACAAACTTCAATAGTAGTGCCTTGCGGATGTGGGTCTGGCTGTGGGTCTAGCTCTTCCTCGGTACCATCTGCTTGCACGCGCCAAGCACAATCCTGATTTTCCATGCGTGAAATCAGCGACAAACGTGAAACTGAACTAATGCTGGGTAAAGCTTCACCACGAAAGCCCATGGTAAGCACTTGCTCTAAATCATTGAGTGATTGAATTTTACTGGTCGCATGACGGGACAGCGCAAGTGGTAAATCATCTTTCTCAATACCACAGCCATTATCCCGAATTTTAATTAAGCGAGCACCGCCCTGCTCCACTTCAACCAAAACACTGCTTGCGCCTGCATCAAAACAATTTTCCACTAACTCTTTGACAACCGAAGCGGGTCTTTCGACCACTTCGCCGGCAGCAATTTGATTCACTAATTGAGGGGGTAAAGCATGAATACGCATAAATAATAGACTCTTGTTTTTTTCTAATGGTATGCAGTGCATACCCTACTAACGACTAATCGTTTATATCCCACTAACTCTGATCAACTAAATCTAAGAATAACTGTTCCAAGCGATTAGATTTGTTTTTCAAACTCACCACCTCTATCTGCTGTTCAGACAAACCTTGGAATAACTGATTTAACCCTAATGCCTTTGGTACTGAAATACTTAACTGCAGGGAATTAAGTTGCTCGATTTGATAACCTACGACCTTAGGTACTTGCTTTAAAGGCGATTTCAAATCACAAATAAAAAGCTCCTCATCTAAACGCGCCAACAAGCTTTGCATATCTGTATTCTCTACAATTTCGCCCTTATTGATAATGGCAATATTACGGCATAAATTTTCAGCTTCTTCCAAGTAATGCGTGGTTAAAATAATGGTCGTGCCTTGCTCATTAACCTGCTTCATGGTTTCCCACATTGAGCGCCGAATTTCAATGTCGACTCCGGCTGTTGGCTCATCTAAAATCAATAATCGAGGTTTATGTACTAAAGCACGCGCAATCATCACACGACGTTTCATACCGCCCGACAAACGCCGTGAAACTACGTCACGTTTATCCCATAACTGCATTAGCCTTAAACAGTATTCCGTCTGTTTTTTAGCCTCTTTGCGTGGCATGCCATAATAGCCCGCTTGATTCATAATAATATTATGTGCAGTTTCAAACTGATTAAAATTAACTTCTTGCGGCACCAAACCGATATAGCTTTTTGCTAACTGCGTTTTGCGCTTTAAGTCCGCACCAAAAATATTAACCTCACCACTACTCATATTAACTAAAGAGCTAATAATCCCAATAGTGGTTGATTTACCCGCGCCATTTGGACCTAGCAGAGCAAAAAAATCACCTTCCTCAACATCTAGGTCAATGCCCTTTACGGCAACAAACCCATTAGAGTAGGTTTTTTTTAAATTACGAATCGATAAAGCCTTCATTAAAATCCTATCAAGAAAAAACTAAGTAGTGCCTTTTTAAGCATTTAGGGCCGCCTTTTAATACAAAAATACCCACCGGTATAACGATACAAAACAATAGCGACACATCAACACTTAACGAAACGCACGAAATAAGGTACATTATCGCCTATTATCAGAGCACAGCCACACGGTTGCTCCTGCAAAAAATACCCTGAATTTTAGCAGATAATCTAACAACACTATAAAACAAATGACACAAAGCGCTAACCCAGAACAAGCTCCTGAATTAATTGCTGCTGTTGACCTTGGCTCGAATAGTTTTCACATGATTATTTGTAGCATTAATGAAGGCCAGTTAAAGACAATCGACCGCTTAAAAGAAATGGTTCGACTGGCATCAGGATTAAATAAAAACAACCTCATTGAAGAAGAAACTCAACAACGCGCACTGGGTTGCCTAGAACGATTTGGCCAACGCATTCAAAACTTCCCCGAAAGCCATGTACGCATCGTCGGTACCAACACTTTACGTACCGCTAAAAATGCAGACGATTTTTTAATCAAAGCAGAGCAGGCTTTAGGCTACCCGATCCATATTATTTCGGGGATAGAAGAAGCACGTTTAATTTACCAAGGGGTTGCCCATAGCCTACAAAGCAACGCCAATAAACGACTGGTTATGGATATTGGTGGTGGAAGCACCGAGTATATTATTGGTACCAATACCCAGACAGCACAAAAAGAAAGTCTACACATGGGTTGTGTAACAATTAGTGATAGGTTCTTCCCTGACGGCGTTATTAGTCCAACAAATTTCAAAAAAGCGACCCTTTTTGTTAACCAACAACTAGCCACTCATAAAAATAAATTCAACCACCGAAACTGGGATGAAGCCATTGGCGCCTCTGGCAGTATTCGCGCCATCCGCAAGGTACTGATGGCTAATGACTGGAGTAATGGAGGTATTCCACAAACAGGCCTAGACTCATTAAAAAAACATGTACTGAGCTGTAAACATACCTCAGAACTTAATTTAGCTGATCTCGATTCAGAACGGCTCCCCGTCTTTATAGGCGGGCTTGCTATTTTATATGCAACCTTCAAAACGCTTGGCATTCAACGTATGAGTGTCTCAGATGGCGCACTACGTGAAGGACTTATTTATGATTACTTAGGCCGTTTATCAAATCATGATGTCCGTTCAGAAACCGTCGTAATGCTCACCAAGCATTACCATACAGATCCCCTGCAAGCAGACTTAATTAAAAAAACAATTACCGATATACTCAAACAATCCAGCTCTTTTCTCGGTGCGCAAAGTAAAGTCATTGCGCAATACCTCAGCTGGGCAGCAGACCTCCATGAAATTGGTCGTAATATTGCGCATAATCAATATCACAAGCACGGAGCCTATATCATTAAACACGGAGATTTAGCTGGGTTTTCCCAACAAGATCAAAACCTACTTTCAATCATTGTTACTTCTCACCGAAAAAAAATACCCGCCAAAAAAATCGCCGCGTTGCCTGCCCCTTGGAACAAAAGCGCCTTTTATATGGTTATCATTCTAAGGCTCGCGGTCCTCTTACAACGTAACCGCAATAATAGCTCACTCCCTGAGCTTGAAATTACCTTAGAACGTAAACAAATGACCTTAAAATTTGCAGATGACTGGCTAGATAACGCACCACTGACGCAAGCTGACTTAAACCAAGAAGCGCATTATTTAAAAAAAGCTAACTTTACATTAAATTTCAGCTAACCATGCTTACTGTATTGCGTGTCACTTTATATAGCATCGCCATACCGGCGCTCGCCTTTGCTATTATTATGACACTTAGTACCAGTAACCAAAGCCTTACCTTGCCCCATTGGCAACTGACCCATACCGACATTCAACGCGCTAAAAATATTCTGCGTAGTAACGAACGTAATCTCGATAAACTAGTCAACCTGAATCTTACCGAACGAGATCTTAATATAGCCTGTGCTTATTTACTCAACCTATACACAGAAAACCAATCCCAAATAACACTCAATGCTGAGCAGCTTTCTTTTCAACTGCGTTTTGTTTTACCCAAGAACCTATTTGGTCGTTATATTGACCTACAGTTCCAGGTTGCTTTTCCCGCTCATCAGACCCCTAGAGTACAAAACCTGCGTTTTGGACAAATTAATATTGCCGATCAATTTTCTGGGCTACTTTTAGACAGTGTTATAAAGTATTCTCAATTAAACCAATATCAGGTTTTATTCAGCCAAAATATAAAAGAAATCCAGATCCACCCAAAACATCTACACATTAAATACCGCCTCCCTAGGCAAGCAGCCACTCAAATCCAGAATTTACTGACTCCCAATATTGATCAACAGGCACTAGATCAATACTATGAGGCACTGAACCATGCCTTGCTCAAACATGACCCCAAATGGCGTTTATCACTCAGTGAAATTCTACAGCCCTTATTTCAACTTGCTCAGCAACGTTCAACCCCCACTACTGCAGCGGATGAAAACCGCCTTGCTATTTTTATAGCCAATCGCTACGTTAATCATTACCCAAGTATCAAAAAAATCAACCGTAAAGCACAGCCTCACTACTCAGCCTCTTTATATAAACGCACTGATATGGCGCAACACTTTATAGGATCTGCAGCACTAGCGGCTTTAGGTAGCACCCACTTCTCACATTTAATAGGCGTTGAAAAGGAGCTGCTCGATGCCAAGCAAGGCAGTGGCTTTAGCTTTATAGATTTAGCCGCAGATAGAGCAGGTGCGCGTTTTGGAGAGTATGCAACAGCCACATCCGAACAAGCACTTCGCTTACAACAAAAAATGGCGCGGGTAAAAAACTATCAAACCTTCATGCCAGACATTCGCGACCTCCCAGAAAACTTAAATAGCACGACGTTTAAAACACAATACCAATCCATCTATAGCCCGAAATATCAACAGCTACTCCAAGACATAGATAACCGTATTGATGCCAGCAAAATATACCAATAAATAGCTAGACATCATTAGTTAACATTTACTGTAGGTACTTAAATAACCGACAAAATTAACTTAACATTTTTTATATTTGCGTAGGATGGGTAGAGCGCTTTTTGAGAAACCCATCATTACACCTAACATTGATGGGTTTCATTACATGCCTAAAAAGCAGGCACTTCACTCTACCCACCCTACAAAAAGTTAAATTAAATACCCAATAAGTACCCTTTCCTTCCCCTAACACTAGCTAGCCATGCCTTACATTTGCCCTCTTTGCCAAACCCCTCTTCAATTTGACGCGACACAAAAAAGCTATCAATGCGCAAACAATCATCATTTTGACCAAGCAAAAGAAGGCTATGTAAACCTACTCCCTGCACAGCATAAAAAATCTAAACAGCCTGGTGACAGTAAAGAAATGATGCGTGCGCGCCGTAATTTTTTAGAGGCGGATTTTTACCAACCTTTAGCACTGGCCATTACCAAAATCATTGAAGAGCACCTCCCCCAAGATCAAGCTAATGTATTAGATATGGGCTGCGGTGAAGGCTATTACAGCCGACAAATTCAAGCTCATACTAGCAATTCAAATCAGCTAGAGTTACACGGCATTGATATTGCTAAAAATGCGATTATTGCTGCCGCAAAAAAACAGCCTGATGCACATTTTATTGTCGCTAGTAGCGAGCGCATGCCGTATAGCGACGAATACTTCAATATGCTTTTTCGTGTTTATGCTCCCTCTAATGATTTAGAAATTAATCGAGTGTTAAAGACTAATGGCCTGCTTTTAACCGTTACCCCAGGGCCGCGCCATTTATGGCAATTAAAGGAATTCATTTACCAAGATGCAAAAGAGCACGAGGCACTCCCTCCTTTACCAAAAGGTTTTGAATCACTTAGCAGCCAACACTTAAGCTATAAAATCCAACCTAATCAAGAACAGCGTCTAGCCCTTTTACAAATGACTCCCTTTGCATGGCGAGCGGATGAAGCGACCCAGAAAGCCATTCAACAAGCGCATAATTTAGAAATAGAAACGGACTTTATCTTAAGTCTATCCATAAAAAAATAGACTTTAGCTAATCCCCACTCCAATAAGTTTTTATTTTAATCTCCTCATCCTAGCCTTCTCCAGCAGGAGAAGGAATAAAGAGCGACTAATTGGGATTGATATAACATCAGTGATTAATAGGTAAATGGTTCAAAAGAATTTGTAGCCCGTATGGAGTTTGCGCAATACGGGCTACGGTTCTGATGCTACGCGCTCCTTGTTATATTTCATGAGAGTGAATTTATTAGATTTGGTAAATTCCTGCCTTCCGCTCTTTATAAAAAAATAGAACGTTCACTGCCCTCATATCCACCTTATTTATATGCTATTATTAATAGCTTCATAAAGATAAACGTAGCTCCTATTAAGTAAGTCAAACCCTTGCTTACATTTAAGCCATTTGATGGGTTTCGCCCTTCTACCCATCATTCAAAAGCTAGGCTAAATATTTACCCTATGAATTATGAATAACCTAAATATCAAACCTAAGTTGGTACTTTTTAAAGGCCTTTCTTTATGAATACGGACGCCCCTCAATTAGATTCACAATCAACCGTTCTCTCTTTCTCATTAACTCAATCAAAATTAGTCTGCCTCAATATTGTTAATGATATACAAGATTTTACAGGTTACAGCTCACAAGAATTTCTCTCAGGCTCTATTGCTTTTAAGCAACTCTTTCATGACAATGATTTAGATATTGCACAAACTATTTTTTCCCATAGTCAGCAAACAACAGCAGCCACCACCCTAACCCTCCGCATTATTACGAAAGGAGGGCGAATAAAAATCCTTACCGTAAGCTATACAAAACAACACACTCCAAAGCAACAGATAACCCTAATAGAGCTTTCTATACAGCCTCCTACTCATCTTGAAGTCGGTGCTGTTAATCATTCAGCATTAACTAATTTTATTGCGATGTTAGAAAGCACCAATGATTACATCTACTTCAAAGATCGGCATCATATTTTTACTGGCGCCAGTCAGACACTGGTTGAAATTACTGAACATACCCAACACTGGACTGACTTAGTTGGCAAAACAGATTACGATATTTTCACTAAAGAATATGCCGATATTTACTACACATTAGAGAAAAAAATATTTAGTGGTGACTTAACTGTCGCTCAAGAAATTCAACCTACTCTTGATAACAAAGGGAATCAAGGCTGGGTAGATAATCGAAAATATCCCATTAAAGACAGTACAGGCACTATTATTGGCTTATTTGGAATCGCTCGCGATATTACAGAAATCAAACAAGCAAAAGATGCACTACAAATCAGCGAAAATAGACTCGAAGAGGCACAATCTGTTGCCAACATGGGTAACTGGGAACACAACCTTGTTAGCAATCAGCTTATTTGGTCTGATGGTCTTTATCGAATTGCAGAGCTTGATAAAGCTATTTCTCCTTCCTACCAGAAATTCTCGGCTCTTATTCACCCCGAAGATCAAAGTAAAACCAGTCAAATTTACCTACAAGCAGTAGCAAAACACAAAGCTTATGAGGTTGAGTTTCGTTTGCGCATGCAAGATGGGCGAATTAAATACATACTAGAACGTGGGGAGAGCTTTTATAACTCCAATAATCAAGCCATTAGAACGGTCGGTATCATTCAGGACATTACCCTTGAACAAAGACCAAGAGACTTACTCGCTAAATTAAATCACGATTTTGCTCACCTAAGTGGCTCCCTTTTTTTTCAAGCTATCTGTCAACATATCGCAGAAACTATGCAGCTTGATTATGTGTTTATTGGCCTTACAGCTAATACGGGACAAGAGATTGATGTGGTCGCAGGCTGGGGGCTAAATTCAGCACTTCCTTCTTTTAGTTATGCATTAAAAGATACACCATGCGCAGAAGTATTGAGCCGAAATGCTTGCGTTTACCCTGACAGTATACAAAGCACTTTTCCAAAAGATGACTTATTAATACAAATGGGCATCGAATCCTATGTCGGCATTCCATTGCTTGATGCACAAAAAAATCGTTTAGGAGTCTTTGTTGCATTGCATAGCAAGGCCTTAAAAGCGCCCAATGAAATCAATGAATTATTTGATATTACCTCTACCCGGGTTAGTAGCGAAATATTAAGAGAAAAAGCACTACATGAATTACAAGAATCCCAACTCCGTTTTCACCATGTCGCCCAACATAGCCGCACTTTTTTATGGGAAATAAACCCAGATGGCTTATACACTTACTGTAGCCCTGAATCCGAACAGATCTTAGGTTTTTTGCCTGAAGACCTGGTGGGTAAAAAACATTATTATGACTTACACCCGAGCAAAGGAAGGGCAAGCTTTAAAAAGAACAGCTTAGTTAAAATAAAAAACAAGGAACCCTTTCATTCATTCCAAAACCAAATCGTCTCTAAATCAGGCGAGACTCTCTGGGTCAGCACATCAGGTCAAGCCATCACCGATGAGCAAGGTAACTTGCTTGCCTACCAGGGAGGTGATACTGATATTAGTAAACGTAAACGCAGTGAATCCAGAGAAAAATTACGCACCAAGGCACTAGAGTTAATGGCTACGGGGGAACCATTAAGTTCTATTCTCGAGGCAGTTGTACTTAATCTCGAAAAAGAAAATCCAGCGATGCTGTGCAGTATTTTATTATTAACTGAAGATGGCCAACACCTTATTAAAGGTGCCGCACCCAGCCTACCTAATTTTTATAATGAAGCCATAGATTGCCTAGAAATAGGTGAAGGGGTAGGCTCTTGTGGGACAGCTGCTTACACTGGAGAGCGTGTTATTGCTGAAGATTTACAAACACACCCTTATTGGGCGGTTTATAAAGAATTAACCCATAAGGCTAAACTAGGTTCTTGTTGGTCTGAACCTATTATCGACAGCAAAAAAAATGTCCTCGGTACTTTCGCTATTTATCATCACCAGGCTCAAACTCCTAAAAGCTCAGACATTCAACTAATCGAACAAACTGCCAGCTTAGCGAGTATTGCTATTGAAAAAGAAAAAACTAATCAGGCTTTAGATCTTAGCAACAAACGTTGGCAGTTTGCTTTGGAAGGTGCTGGTGGCGCGGTTTGGGAGTTTAACCTAAAAACGCAGGTTAATATGGTTTCTAATTCAATGCTCTCCCTGTTAAAAATACCAAACCCAAATTCTACAGAAGAATTTCATCTGCTCCCTAATTGGTCAGAGCGGCTACACCCAGATAGCGCTGAACCGACATTCACAGCGCTTAGCAAAGTATTAAATAATGAAAGCGATAACTTTTATATTGAACAACAAGTTCGCCGTGATGATGGCCACTATATATGGTTACTTAGTAGAGGCATAGTGGTTAGTAGGTCAGAAGATAAGCAACCATTACTCATGGTTGGCTCCTCTGAAGATATTACCGAACGTAAACAAGCTGAAACAAAACTCCAACTAGCAGCCAGTGTGTTTTCTCATGCGCGTGAAGGTATCATGATTACTGATGTCACAGGGGCCATTATCGATGTCAATCAAACCTTCACCTCCATTACCGGCTACAGTCGAGAAGAAATTCTAGGCCAAAACCCTCGAGTCCTACAGTCGGATAGACAATCAAAGGATTTTTATAAGGCAATGTGGAAAGCATTGCTCGAAAAAGGACACTGGTACGGCGAAGTTTGGAATTGTCGCAAAAACGGGGAAGTTTTTGCCGAAATGTTAACCATCAGTGCAGCACGAGATACCCAAGGTAACACCAAACACTATGTTGCTTTATTTACAGACATCACCACGATAAAAGAACACCAAAAACAACTGGAGCATATTGCTCATTATGACGTACTGACCAAATTGCCTAACCGAGCCTTATTTGCTGATCGTCTTTCCCAGTCTATCGTACAAACAAACCGACGAAAACTATCATTGGCAGTCGTTTTCCTCGACTTAGATGGCTTCAAAGCAATTAATGATAACCATGGCCACGATATAGGCGACGAACTATTAGTTACCGTATCAAGACGAATGGAAGAAGCTTTACGCGAAGGTGACACCATTGCGCGTTTCGGTGGTGATGAATTCATAGCCGTTTTAGTTGACTTAGAAAAAGTTGAAGACTGTGAACCTGTATTGGACCGCTTATTGACTGCGGCGTCTGACATAATCTCTATTGATCAAAAACAGTTACAGGTCTCCGCCAGTATTGGCGTCACAATTTACCCACAAGATAATGCAGATACCGACCAACTGATACGTCATGCTGATCAAGCCATGTACATTGCCAAACAATCTGGAAAAAACAGGTACCACTTATTTGATACTGCCTATGATAATGCCGTTAAGTTTCAACGTGAAAATATAGAAGGTATCCGAATAGCATTAGATGAACAGCAGTTTGTGCTTTTCTACCAACCTAAAGTCAACCTTAAAACAGGTGAAATTATTGGAGCAGAAGCACTTATTCGCTGGCAACATCCAGAAAGAGGTTTAGTCCCCCCTCTCAAATTCCTTCCGCTTATAGATGATCATTTTCTTAGTATAGAGATTGGTAACTGGGTAATAGAAACCGCTTTAAAGCAGATTTTATCTTGGAAAAATCAAGGCCTTGATATGCACGTCAGTGTTAATATTGGCGCACTACAACTACAACAAGAAACCTTTACTCATCACTTATCTGAATTACTATCCAGATACCCTGATGTTAACCCTCAACACCTAGAGCTTGAAGTATTAGAAACCAGTGCGTTAGGTGATATGTCTCATGTTTCCTCTGTTATGAATGCCTCCTGTAAATTAGGCGTTCAGTTTGCTTTAGATGATTTTGGCACCGGTTACTCCTCCCTAACCCACCTTAGAAGATTACCCGCACACCTGATAAAAATAGATCAAAGCTTTGTCCGGGATATGTTAGTCGATCCCGAGGATCTCGCTATTATTGAAGGCGTGATTGGTTTAGCAAAAGCATTCCAACGAGAAGTCATTGCCGAAGGCGTCGAAACCATGGCTCATGGACAAGCACTCATAAAACTAGGCTGTCACCTTGCGCAAGGTTATGGTATCGCCAAACCTATGCCTGCACATGAACTGCCAAGCTGGGCAAAGTATTGGCAATCTAATCAAAGCTGGACTGAATAGTGGTATGCACTGCATACCCTACTTCCATTCATCATGTAGGGTATGCAGTGCATACCTTATAACGTAGTCCCTCACAATACAGGAGCTATTCATGTCGAATTACCGCAGAAATTATATCAAAGGCGGTTCCTATTTTTTTACGGTGGTAACTGAAAAGCGACGAGCTATTTTAAACTCTGACTTGGCTCGTGAATGTCTACGCAATGCTTTTCGCCACTGCATGCAAGAACTCCCAATTAAAATTGATGCCATGGTAATGATGCCTGACCACATTCATGCAATATGGACATTACCCGATAATGATTTAGATTATTCAAAACGCTGGGGAATCATTAAAAAACATTTCACACAATCATGGCTAGACCAAGGTGGTTCAGAAGTCAGCCTGTCTAAATCAAAACAAAAATATCGCCGCCGTGGTATCTGGCAGCGCCGTTTTTGGGAGCATACTCTACGTGACCAAACGGACTATAATCAACATTTTGATTATTTACATTACAACCCAATTAAACATGGGCTGGTAAAAAATTTATCCGACTATCCTTATTCTAGCTTTCATCGCTATGTGAACCAAGGCGTATACAAAGAAGACTGGGGAATGCAATATGAGCCTTATTTTGACTTTAGTGACTTAAATACCCTTGAGTAGTGTAACGGTATGCAGTGCATACCCTACTCCCGGCACGAATGTAGGGCGCCTCACACCCGACGAGCTACACATCATGTAGGCTATGCACTGCTAGTACCGCTTTAAGCTACACATCATGTAGGGTATGCACTGCATACCTTTTAGCGCACAACCTCCAGAATAAAAAGAGATTATAAAAACTATGCATTACTGGTATTTAACCATAGCCATTATTGCTGAAGTCATTGCGACCAGCGCACTAAAAGCCTCTGGAGAATTCACAAAACTCCTTCCCAGTTTAATTGTTATTTTTGGTTACCTGCTGTCATTTTATTTTATGATGCTGGCTTTAAAAACAATCCCTTTAGGTATTGCCTATGCCATTTGGTCCGGTGCTGGCATTGTTCTGCTTGCCCTTGTTGGCTTATTTGTTTATAAGCAAACTCCAGATTTTGCAGCCATAATCGGTATGGCGTTAATTATTTCAGGCGTACTTGTCATTCACTTATTTTCCAACACCATTAATCACTAACCCCCACCAAAACACATAAACTCTAATTCGTAACCTGCCCGCTCCCGCCTTTCTTTAACCGCTTTTTTGCGCTACGCAATTGAGTTTTAGTGAGTGTCATAATTCCAGTAGCTAAAGGTGATATATTTGCGGTACAAATTCAGGCTTTACTTTTAAGCCGGCACAATAATGAAGCCGTCAGGCGTAGGTACGAATAAATTCGAACCTACAGAATTTCTGATATTGTCCCGCCTTACGTAGGTAGCCTAAATTCACAAGCTTTAAAAGAAGTGTGTCTACGAAAGGCACTAAAACGACTACCATTTTAAGATGGGACAGCTTGGTAGTCCTCGCGTTCTCACTGCTGTTCTTTTATCGTAGGGGCAATCCCTTGTGGTTGCCCTGATAACGAGTGGGCATTAAGGGCAGGCACAAGGCACAGCCCCTACTTTTATGTCCCGTGTTAAAGAGGTAGCCACTAAAACGACTAAATTATTCACTCCGCCAACACAACACAATATCCTTCACTTTTTTATTGCCGGTAAAGGCAGCGTGACTGGCAAACTGAATAAATTCCATTTTTATGTTTGTATGCCTTTGCTGCTGCCTTAGCCATTCATTGAGCACACAGCCTAACCAAAGAGCAGGCTCTATATCGTGTACATATTTTTTCTGAAAACTTAAAGCTGAAACGGCGTGGCCTTGTTGCTGTTCTAATAAATAAAAATATCGACGCAACCATTTACGATATAAAGGTAACTCCATCACCTGTATTTCTCGGTCTACCACGGCAACTTTATTAATTTTCTGTTTACGTTTTTTAGTCAATAAAGCATCACTATCAACACGCAGTTTTTGCACGATGTTGACCAGCTCCGTTTCGACGGCATAATCTTGCGTGTTTGCTGAAATGGATAATTGTAATGGCTTAATCTGGTTCCACTGTTCAGGCAAGTTATCTTGCTCTGTCCAGTCTTGCATTTCATAGCCTGGGTTCTGGCGTAAAAAGAATGAAAAGCCTTGTACTAATTGAGCGCGCGCTTCAATCTTGCGTAATTCAAATAAAAAGGTTTTTAATTTATCTAAAATATCTTGTAAGCGCTGATGATAGATAGGTAATAAACGCATCAACTGCTCTTCTAACAACAAATAAAGAGCGGGGTGATCATCGACCATTTCTAATAAATATTCAGGCCGTAATGAGCTAATCGCCTGAACCAATAATTCAACTCTAGAAATATAAAATTCATTTTGTTTTTTCTTTTCTTGTAGAGTTCGAACGTTGGCAAAACGGCTATTAATTAGCATTAATAAATAACTGGTGTTTTCTTCTAGGTTATCTGCTAATTCAAAAATAACTCGCTCAATTTCAGCACTGTAATTTTCTGCATCGTTAATTCGGTTTTCATCCCAAGCACCTTGATACAGTAGAATCTGTTGTTCTAAAGTATCTACCCAGCTTGCTAAGTCTGTATCTAATCGGCGTAACCGGTCGCTACTAAGTGCACTATCGACAAACTGCCCTAATCGACCAGAAATTCGGTAGCCATCGACACCATGCCCAACCAAAACCTTCATTTGCTTAAGTTGATTGAGCGCGCGCTGGTTTTTACTGTCCTTGTAAATGACCCCCTCATAATAAGCTTTTTCAATAAGCTCACTATGGTTGGCTAAAGCTTTAAATAAACGCGCTAAACCTTGAGTTTTATTCAAAACAAATTCTCTTGGGTCTGCTCTTCTTCACCCTGCTCTACTGGAATCTCTTCATTTTCTTGAATGAACTGTAATGATTGATAGAAATAATCCAGCTTGCCGGTCACTTGGTAAATTAAAGTATCTCGATTGGCTAACTGCAAATAGCCCCATTTATGCAGTGTATTTAGTAACTTTTCCAAACGACCTTTTACTGAGTCTTCATTACTGGTGAAATCTTTAAACTTTGCAAACGCTTGTAAGCGATCCGCTAACGCTTGGTTATTTTCAATCACTTGCAATAAACTTGACAGAGCGAGGGTATCACCTGGAGAAAGTGAAGTATCTTGCTTTAAGCATGCCATCATCATATCTAACCACTCGACGACAGGATGTAACTCCAGACGGAACTGCTGAAATATTTTACGAATATCTTGCCGTGCCGTGTTATCAATTTCCATATAAGCGGCATAAAAAGCGAGTTTATTTTGCGTGCTCGCTAAGCGGTAATTGATCCGTTGCAGGTAATCTTCTATCTGAAACAAATTCTCCTGATCCTGTAAATATTGAAAGCCTGCTTCATCCGTAACCTCACAGATAAATTCACCTTGTAGTAACCGCTTAACTAAAGATTCAAACACTAGCCTTCTCCTTCTGTTTTAATCTCAGACTCTGAATCGACTAAAGCCACATCAAACTCTAGCTCGGCGAGTGATGCCATATATTCAGTATCCATATCCATTTCTATTAATTCACGAAAGCCATGGACTTGATAACGATTTTTAAAGAAGCCCAAAATCTCAGGGTCTGGATCAGGAAAGGCAGAAAGCAAAGTAATATTGTTTTTAGTGAGCAGCTCAATCAACATTTCTATATTTAATTGATGCAGCTCTTTTAATTCATCCATCGGCCAAATAAAACGAACCGGCTGATCTTTACGGATCATATTAACTAAAGCAATAAAAAATACACACAGAATCAAATAAGATAAACCGTGACTGGATATTTGGCGTAACTCTTCAGCGTGTGTCGCGCGTTTACTACGTCCATTTTCAGTCACAATAATTTCTAGTTCCAGTAAATTAACCAGCTTCATTTCTACTTTATTTTTTCCCTGTAACTGCTCAGAAACACGACGTACAATTTCTGCAAACTCATCTGCAGGTAACTGCCCTTCTGTATTACGACTCCACTCATCATATTGATCGGTAAATTTAACTATCTGTTCCCAATACCCCAGTGTTTTAACTTTTGATGTTAAGCGCCCCTGAATACTTTCAATTTTTTCAAAACGAATATTCTTATCAATATTAGCGGCTAAACGGCGTGATAAAGAATCAATGCCCCGATCAAAGCGTTGTAATGCTTGCTGGTAATTACGAATTGCACTACCAAAAGTCTGCGCCTGCATCACTAGCCATCGTCGCGTATCATCCGCACTCGAAACAAACCAATCTTGTATCGCAGGCAACCACATCATTTCATCGCTATCAACACTCAGCTCAGCACTCACAGCCGAGTAATAACTATAAGGCCGAGTATTGGGAATGGCTGCTAATACACGCTTTAAATGGCGTACTAAATCCGTTAATTCTTTTCGTTGAACTTTATGTTTAGCGGTTAAAACTTTGTAGTGCCCTTGCAATAAGTTCAAATGATGCGAACTATCAAAAGAGACCTGTTCAGGTATTTTTTTAGGATAAGGGGCTAAATCATCCAGCACCTTTTTCAAGGTGTTCACTTCTTTTTCGTATTTCTTAATACTTTTTTTAATTTTCTCTAAGCGTTCATCTAATGATTTGCGTTGCTGCTGATAGCCCACATGCGCTAAATCATATTGCTGATTTTGTTGCTGCTGAGTTAACGCACAGCGACTTAACTCAGACTGAAGCTGTTCATACCCCACCCATTCTCGTTCTTGCCAGCGTTGGTATTGCGAAACTAATTGTTCAGCTTGCTCGGCCTCTGTTAATTCTTGCTTAAGCGTGGTCACTTTATTCTCTAAAGCGGTCAGTGTTGCTGTATCTACCTTACGCTCTTGCATACTATGCAAACGCTGTTGCTTTAGCTCGGCTAACTCATCAGCTTTAAGCGTTTGCATGCGTGAAATTTCTTGGCCAATCGTTGCTTGCTCTTTAAGTGCTTGCAGACTAAATCCACTAATTTTTTCAGTTAATGCTTGGTTTAATGCGCCTATATCTTCTTTTAATTGTTTTTGAATCTGTGCGATCAATGCATTATTTTGTTTAATCTGCAGGTTAACTTCAGCCCGCTGTTGCTTTAATTGCTGTTCACGCTCTTTCTTACTACGAATAATCTGTAGCTTTAATGAGTCTAGCTCTTCTTTAGTTGTACGTAGTTGGCTCGAAATTTGACCTTTACCTAACAGCATAGTTTTATGCTTTTTTTGTAAGCCAGTATCAATTTTACTTAATTGCTGTAAAGCCTCTTCAGCTGCATGTTCCTTTAATTGTTGCTGACTGATTTTCTCATGCAATTCACTTAAAATATCACGCAACTTTTGCTCATCAACCGTTTGATCTGCCGCAATATCACTTAACTGTAGTGACACGCCATAAAAGCTTTCTTGCCCTTCGAGTAAACTTGGCTCTAAGTCATCACGTAAAAGTAACTCTGGCTGAATTAACTTAGCAATCGAAGCGCTCCAGTCAGGTTTATATTCACGTAAAAAACCTAATAAAGTACCGGCATCAGCGTTAACCTGTCGTTCAACTTGCTCAACTTGCTCCAGTAATTTTTGACGTTCATCAGCATGTTGCCGCTTTTGCTGAAAAACCTTCTCCAGCTCAATTTTATGTGCCGTGATCTCCTGGTCTAATAGCTGTTCATCGGCTTCTACTTCTTGTTTTTGCACCAAGTAATTATCGTGCACCTCTAGTTTAGCTTCACGGTCAGCAATCAAGACAGGGTCTGCTTGCACCTCATTGACCTGGCTATTTAAAGCCCCTAGTTGCTCACTAAGGCTTAAGGTCGAATGACGGTTTTTCTCCTGTTGCTGTTCACTACTATCACGTAATTTTTCTTTTTGTTCTGCTGCATCCTGGGTCGCTAACGCTTTTTGTTCTGCTAATTGCTGTTGTACCTGTTGCTTCTGTAATTCAAAAGCATGTAATTGCTCAGAAAAGTACTGCTCTTTTTCTGCTTGTAAACGACGAAATTCAGCTTCAATGTCCTGTACATCCGACATTAGCTGATTCAAATTATCGCGCTCAGCGTTTAAAGAAATTTTGATTTGTTCTAAGCGGCTATATAATTTTTTCTTGCCTTCAATGTCTTGCGCATCCCAGTCTGCTTTTTCTTTTTCTAATTGTTCTTTTTGGCGCTGTAGCTGCCCCAGTTCAGCTTTCGTACTTGCCAAGGCTGATTTCAGTGCTAGCTCTTCTGCTTCCCAGGTTTTCTGTACTTGCTCTAATTGCTGGTAGCACTCCGCGCCCGCTTCACGCTGTTCTTGTTCAGCGTGTTCTGTCTGCGCGAGTAATTTATCTAATCGTAACTGTAATTCGCCTAAATCTTTCTCTGTCTGTAACAGTGTTGCTTCAATTTGATTTAACAGTTCAATCTTTGGTCGTTCTTGCTCTACCTGCTGGTAGGCTCGATACTCTTTATACCAACTATCTAAAGTCTCCATTTGCAATTCTAGGGCAATGGATTCACGATTCTCATCAATACAATTCACCAACATTTCACGTAAATCAGAAAAATCAGTGGAACGCATAAACATGCCTGTAATAATCTTTTCTATATCTTTTAATCGCTGACCAGAACTCCCCTGACAAAAACTATAACGCGCTATCAGCTGGCGCATTTCTTGGCCTTTGTTATGCGGTAAGTTCTGGATAATAGTTCGATAATCACTGCACGCCGTAATTTGATTACTATGTTGGGCCTGACGGGCAACTAGGTGTGATTTTAACTGCCGACAAGAAATGGGGTATTTATCACCGTCTTCATGTTGCTCAATAAAATCTTCCGGCTCAAATGCCTTATCTATAAAGCGGTAACATAAGCCTTCATCATTCGTTGAAGCATAAATTGCAACCATACACAGCTGCTCATTACGTTGGTATTCAAAAATAATATACGAAGATTCGCGCGGTAAATAGTGCTTAACAAAGCTATCGGTAACCCGGCTCTTTGGTACCAGCCTTCCAGGGCGCTCTCCATAAAATAAAGGCACCAAGCGTAATAGCGTTGTCTTACCCGCGCCATTAACACCATTTAAATTGGTATGACCATCTAAACGAACTTCCTGCAACTCCCCTTCTTTATAAGAATCGATGAGAATAAGGCGATTAAGAGAATACATCATAAATTTACTTTATTGAGGAAATACAAAAGCCTGACGGCAAAACAAATACGGGCGCATATTTTAGCACTTTCCCCAGCAACAACTTTAAGATTTACAACATAATTCTAAAAAATTCTAACTTATGCGTATAATCATTTGCTTATTTTGTTTGCCGCTTAGGAATACTCACACCATGCCAGAAATTATTATTTACACCAGCAACCTCTGCCCTTACTGCACCATGGCAAAACGCCTACTGAGCGCAAAGGGTGCAGACTATAAAGAACTAAATGTGGATACTACAGCAGGACTAAGAGAGGAGATGATGCAGAAAACTAAACGTCGTACCGTTCCTCAAATCTATATAGGTGAACAGCACATCGGGGGCTTTGATGATTTACGCGCATTAGACCTAAAAAAAGAATTAGATCAGCTACTAGCCAAATAATCACATAACTTATGCAGTATTATTTTTAAATTAATAGCGCGTCTTATGTGCTATGATATTTTCCATGCGCGCTATTCACGCATAAACATATAATAATTATTTACATTTTAAGTGAGATTTTATAATGAGTTTATTGAAAAAAGTAGTTTTAGCTGGCTTTATTAGCACAGCAATGCTGGCAACAGCTCCTAGCGCAATGGCTAAGGTAGGAAAGCAAGCTAACCAAACTCAAGCCGGAGTTGCAGTCGCTCTAGATGATACAGTTGCTGCTGCAGAAGCTACATTAGCAGACCTACGTAACGGTATTGATCTAGAAGCCGGTTTAGCTTCATTCAAAACAGTTAAACAACTATCAAAAACAATTGAAAGTAGTACTGTTTATGCACAACGTGCTAGAGCTCAAGGTGCATTGAAAAAAGCACGTTCAGCTTTCAAGAAAGGCCAAAATGAAAAAGCTATCGAGTTAATGGAAGTCGCTGTTAAAAAATTCAAAGGCGTAAGAACTGATTACCATAACTTTTCAGGTGACTGATAAATAGTTGTTATAACTTTTATCTTAAAAAGGCTCAATCATCTCAATGATTGAGCCTTTTTTATGCTTACTACCCTCTACATTTTAAAGGGCTATGCACCGTTAAGTGTAGAAAACAAATTAGCTCTTAAAGCCCTCCCTTGCTGGCATAGCTATCTACACAACTTTTTACAATTAAAATACAATGAGTTATAGAACGTAATAACTCCCTCTCCTGCTGGAGAGGGCAGGGGTGAGGAGAATAAAATCAGGCACTTATCTATTTCCCCTCACCCAACCCCCTCCCTTTGGACATAGGTATCTACACAAATCTTAAAGCCCTCTCCGATCACTAGGTAAGTGGAGGTTCAAAAAGAATCTGTAGCCCGTATGGAGCTTGCGTAATACGGGGTTTCGATGCGCTGTGTATCCCGTATTACGTGCCTCCATACGGGCTACGGTTCTGATGCTACGCTCCTTGTTGTATTTCATGAGAGTGAAAGCATTCAATTGCTG
>ENA-ORXI01000138-ORXI01000138.1-sediment-metagenome-genome-assembly--contig:-NODE-138-length-55375-cov-10.536132_pt1 | contig 55375 bp, 45 predicted proteins | sample MGYA00237861_ERZ511468 | MGnify/ENA primary metagenome ERZ511468 (study PRJEB26299, sample SAMN06266213) | sediment metagenome | isolation source: Hudson Canyon methane seep mesocosm | place...
TGAATGGCATCCGTTAATTACAGGTGATCCTGATAGTGTGATTAAAGCAGGCATCTCAGTGCGTGATATTGCCAAAGATGACTGTGATCCTGAGATGTTAATTAATGACATTATTTCACTTTCTGACGGGACCAAAGTGGACTCAGATGAGACCTGAAGAAAGTCGAGAGTTAACAGCACGGTTAGAGAAGGCTGCACTGCTATTATTAAAACTTGATATCTATCGCAAACCTGATGACTTAGCCCGACGTTTTGGTTTGCCATTACCCGTTGTTCGTTACTGGTGGCGTAATGTTGAAGATCAAACGAAAGAAGCTATACCTGATCGAGACTTAACACCTAAACAAGCAAAAATGATTCGTAAAGCGAGTCAGGTGTTAGATAGCTGGGAAAAGGTAAAACGTTACCGACCTGAATGTGGTGCAAAACTCTCTAATGGAAAACGGTGCAAAATGAGTGTCGTCATTCGTCAACCAGAAGGTTGGGATATGGGCGCCTTAGCTGACCGTTGTCGAATGCATGGCGGAGCATCACGACGAGTTAGAAAAAAGAAAGTAGAGAAAGATGACGAGTAAGTTTTGACTGATAATCTAGATAGCCAGAAACAGGCCTTATTAACTCAAACTCCTTTTCAAAGCCCACTATCTAATCAAGCCCAAAGATTATTCCACGGTAGAGGACATGCCTATCCAGGTTATGAACATGTCTCAATAGACTGCTTGCCCCCAGTGGTATTAATTACCCTCTATAAGCCTGTTGATACTAATGACTTACACCAACTCGCCCAAAACCTATTCTCTGTCATTTCTGATTGCCGCTCTGTTCAAGTTCAATACCGATATTTACCGAAGGCACCATTTGAATTGTTACAAGGAGAAGAATGTTTAGAAACGGTCGTTGAAGAAAATGGACTGAAATATCAGATTACACTAGGAAGAGCACAAAATACCGGGCTTTTTTTAGATATGAAAAATGGCCGTCAATGGGTTCAAGAACATTCACACGACGCCAAAGTACTCAATTTATTCTCATATACCTGTGCTTTCTCAGTTGCAGCCTTAGCGGGCGGAGCAAAGCACGTGTTTAATATCGATATGAGCAGACCCTCACTAACGACTGGACGAGATAATCACCGCTTGAATGGGCAAGACACGGGCAGGGTTAAGTTCGATGCAATAGATATCTTTAAATCATTTGGTCGAATAAAAAAACATGGGCCTTATGACTTGCTTATCTGCGATCCACCCTCATTCCAAAAGGGAAGTGTAGATATTAAACGTGATTACAAAAAGATCATCAGACGAATACCAGAGTTCATGAATCCGGGTAGTTTACTCATGCTGTGTTTGAATTCACCTGGTTTAGATACTGACTTTCTCAAACGAACCGTTAATGAGGAATGTCCTGATTGCCATTATGTGAATGAAATCACAGCACCAGACATGATTTTGGAAGCAATGGAAGGGAAAGGATTAAAGGTTTTGATATATAAGTATTTAGCTTAAAAACAGTCTTTAGTGAACGCTGATATTTAGTAAATACTCGGTATGGAATTAATCTTGGTGGGTGTTGAGGGGATCGAACCCCCGACCCTCGCCTTGTAAGGGCGATGCTCTCCCAGCTGAGCTAAACACCCCAAGAAAGAGCGGCATTTTATAGAGCCGGCTTAGATAAATCAAGCTCTAATTTTAGTAATACATTTCGCTGACAGTTTAAAGATAATTAAGATTTCTCATTTGCCGTAATATCCATTGCTGTTTATCTAGTAATCTCCTATTAGGATTGTTTACTCTAAATAGCGCTGGGTTAGGCAGGCTAGCAGCTAATAATGCTGCTTGATGAGGACTTAGTTTTTTTGCAGGAATGACAAAGTAGTGCTGACTTGCTGCTTCGATGCCGTAGATATGATCTCCAAACTCAGCAATATTGACGTAAACCAATAATATTCGTTCTTTACTCCAGAACAGTTCGATAAGCAGTGTGAACCATACTTCAAAACCTTTTCGCCAAAAGCTACGTGATGGAGATAAAAATAGGTTCTTGGCTACCTGCTGGCTAATGGTGCTAGCACCTCGAAGTTTTCCACCAGATGAATTATTTTTTAGGGCAGAGAATATGGAATTCAGATCAAAACCAATGTGTTGATAAAATAGTTGGTCTTCAGCTGCTATAACGGCTGAAAAAATATGGGGAGAAATTTCTTCACGCGGAGTCCATTGTTGTTCTATATGAATAAAGCCTTTGTCAGCTTGAAAATCAGCAATATGACGTTGAATCATGAATGCTGATGTGTGGATGGGAACAAAGCCTAGAATAATAACGGCAATTGATGCACTGCCGGCAAAGATTATTATGCTGTAGATAATCCATTGTTTTAGTTTTTGTCTGAAGGTCTTTTTCTTATTGGGCATGGTTATACTAATCTTTGCAAGTTGAATTGATTGTAACGTAAAGATAAGAAAAGAAGGTGACTAGCCAGTAAATTTAGGTATGATGGCACTTTTCACCAAGAATTTAGATGATTAATATGGACAGTGCACCCATAACAGAATTTAATCAAAACCTATTGGAATTTTTAGATAAGTCGCCAACACCATTTCATGCTGTTGCAGCAATGTGTGAATATCTGGAAAAAGATGGTTTTCGAAAACTCAATGAGTTAGATACTTGGGGGACTTTGTCGGCAGGGAAGTATTACATTACGCGTAATGATTCTTCATTAATCGCATTTACTTTGCCCGAAGTAGATGTAGCTGAAACAGGCTTTAAGATGGTTGGGGCTCACACAGATAGTCCATGTTTGAAGGTTAAACCACAGCCAGAGAAGATTAAACATAATTTAGTACAGTTGGGTGTTGAGGTATATGGCGGTGCTTTATTGAACCCTTGGTTTGATAGAGATTTATCGATGGCAGGGCGTGTAAGTTATATTGATTCACAGCAAGAAATTAAACATACATTGGTTAATTTCGACAAAGCAGTTGCAATCATCCCAAGCTTAGCTATTCATTTAGATCGTGAGGCGAATAAAGACCGCACGGTAAATCCACAAGACCATCTACCGCCCATTGTGATGCAGGTGGGCGATGATGACAGTATTGATTTTAGAAAATTAGTTTTACAACAGTTGCAAAAACAAACACCTGATCTTGATATCACTAAAGTATTGGACTACGAAATCTGTCTTTATGATACGCAAGCTGCTGCAGTGACAGGCTTGGATGATGATTTTATTAGTAGTGCACGATTAGATAATTTATTGAGTTGTTATGTGGGACTTAATTCGCTACTTAATGGTGACTCAACACAGGCTAATTTATTGGTTTGTAGTGATCATGAAGAAGTGGGCAGTGTCTCTACCTCGGGTGCACAAGGCTCATTCTTAGAATCAGTATTACAGCGCCTATGTCCAGATATTGAACAACATCACCGAATGTTACAACGATCAATGATGATCTCGGCTGATAACGCCCATGCTATCCACCCAAATTATTCTGATAAACACGATGCTGAACATGGCCCGAAAATAAACCATGGCCCTGTCATCAAAACAAATGCAAATCAGCGTTATGCAACCAACAGTGATACCAGTGCGTATTTCCGACAGTTATGCGACCAAGTTGATGTGCCAGTGCAAGACTTTGTTGTCAGAACAGGTATGGGCTGTGGCAGTACTATTGGTCCTATTACGGCGAGTACATTAGGTGTTAAAACCATAGATATTGGCGTGCCTACCTTTGCTATGCACTCTATTCGTGAGCTGGCGGGTAGCCAAGATGCATTTATGTTAAACAAAGTATTAACTCAATTTTATACAAAATCTTAAATTAAGGAATAAAGAAAATGGCTGAAACAGTAGATGAACTAACCGTCGAATATATGGAAGGCGATGAAATGACGGTAAAAGAATTGGATAAAGTTGTTCTAACAAAAGGCGCATGGGCAACATTACTGTTCCGTTACCAAGATCTTGATCGTAAAACAGGTGACTTTGGTGCTGATAAGTACACAATTCGTCGTTACCAAAAACGTAATGGTGAATACAGCCAACGCTCGAAGTTCAATATTTCAAGCAAAGATCAAGCGACTAAAATTATTGCAGCATTGAGCAACTGGGTTGATGAATAACAATAAGTCCCTGATAACAAATGGGGTAGCAGCCGGACTTGTTGCAACAGGTCTGGCGCTTGAATCACCCGTTAGAGAACTTGTTCTGACAACGGGCTTGTTTGCACTTGCTGGTGGTGTGACAAACTGGCTGGCTATTCATATGTTGTTTGAAAAGGTGCCAGGGCTTTATGGCTCAGGTGTTATTAGTGCTCGTTTTGAAGATTTCAAATCAGGTATAAACAACTTGGTTATGGACCAGTTTTTTAGTAAAGAGAATCTAGACAGGTTTTTTGCTGAAATGGTGACTGAGGATGCAGAGCATCATCTTGATTTTCATGATGTGATTGATGAAACAGACCTAAATCCAACATTTGATAGTTTAGTATCAACTATCATGGAATCATCCTTCGGTAGTATGCTGGGAATGTTTGGTGGTGCTGATGCACTGATACCACTTAAAGAACCATTCATTATCAAAATGAAAGCGTCGCTTAACGATATGGCTCATAGTGATTCTTTTCAACAGAGTGTTAAAGATAAGCTGAGTAGCGGCCCTGTTAGCCAAGATATTCACCAACAAATTGAACATGTGGTGAATTCAAGATTGGATGAGCTAACACCTGAAATGGTCAAAGAAATTATTCAAACAATGATTCGACAACATTTGGGCTGGTTGGTTGTTTGGGGTGGTGTGTTTGGTGGCCTGATTGGTTTAATCGCTAGTCAACTTCCTATTTGATATCTATTACTCTAGATTAGAAGATAGATGTAAAAGTATGATATTTATGGAAAACATTAAATAGTTAAGGTATAGTTGTTCCCGACCTTAACCATTACAGTGATAAGTTATGAGTGGAATTAATAATCGCAGACATGATCGAGTAAAACATAAAGCAAAAATTAGAGTGTTAACTCATCCAGAACAAGTTTATATCCTTGATATGCATAACTTTTCTGATAGTGGCTTATATGTATTGTGTGATGATCTAAGCATTGTAGAAGTTGGCAATAGAATTGAAGTGCAAACATTGGAACTCGACGATGCACCCATATTACCTTCTAAAGTTGTGCGCATGGATAAGTTAGGTTTTGCAGTAGAGTTTGATTTTGACTAAAAGCTAATTTAGTAGTTGGGAAAGAGTTGTAGAATATGCTCTTTTTCAGATGCAGGTAGATCAATTTTTACACGAATACGATCTGTAAATTCTTGCTCGGTTATTTTCCCTTTACGCTTCTCAAGATGATATTCCAATAGTTGTAATTGTGAATATTCCAGTATTAATTCAAAACTTGTATGTTCAACCCAAGGTATTAATTCTGCACTTTCTATCGCTAGCTTTGCCGCAGTGCCATAAGCTCTGGCTAGTCCGCCCGTACCCAGTTTAACCCCGCCAAAATAACGAATAACACCTACTACTGCATTGATAATGGATCTTCCTTCTAATGGAGCAAGGATAGGACGGCCAGCCGTACCTGAAGGTTCCCCCGCATCATGGCAACGCTCATTAATAAAACCATCATCTTGTCTAATTCGCCAAGCAAATGCTAAGTGATTTGCATTCTGGTGTTCTGAGGCAAGTTGTCGTAGATGTTGTAGCGCCTCACGTTCAGTAATGCAGGGCATAATGGCGCCTATGAAATGTGATTTTTTAATTTCATAGTCGGCAGTGTATGCTCGGGTGATAATATTTTGAGATGTTTGCTTATTCATAAGATTGAAGACATTATATCGTATCCAAATTACATTTAACCTAGTTAACAACAGGGAATTTAAAACTATGAAGCATTTAATATCCGTTCTTGTATTGAGTTTATTTTTAATGGCCTGCTCACCATCAGATAGCACCGCAATAAATCAAATTTCTCCAGTTGAATCGGCAGGCCTGCAAAGTAATGACTTTGCAGTTATTATTGATGTGAGAAGTAATAGTGAGTGGAATAATCAGCATATTCCAGGGGCGGTGCATATCCCGCTATCTGATTTAAAAGGTCGTATGGATGAATTAAAGTCATATCAAGGTAAGCAACTCATTATGCAATGTGCTGTAGGCGGTCGCTCTAGTAAGGCTGTAGAAATATTACAACAAGCAGGATTTAGTAATGTGTCTAATATGAATGGTGGTCTTGTCGCATGGCAGAAAGCTAATTTACCTATCGAGTAGATTTTTATAGGAAAAAGGGCGCTAAAGATTTAATATGTCGCATCCCAAATCGATATGCGTTTGGGAAAAATATTAATATTTAGGAAAAAACATGACAAAAATTACAGTTGATAGCAACCCTAGTAAAGAACTTTTAGCAGAAATGGGTGTGGCTAGCTGGCCAACATGGGGAAAAGAAGTTTCTGTATTCCCTTGGGATTTTGTAACCACAGAAACTGCTTTCATCTTAGAAGGCGAATGTGAAATGACACCAGAAGATGGTAGTGAATCAACTACATTTAAAGCGGGTGATTTAGTGGTATTTCCATTAGGTTGGAAAGGGTCATGGGAAGTTAAAAAAGAATTGAAGAAGCATTACCAACATAGCTAAAAAAAGATGGAAAGTTATTCAACTAACGGATTTCAGTATTTGAATGACTTTAAGAATAAAAGAGGTTGGTCACATTAGTGGCTGACCTTTTTTGTATCACGATTATATCTCTCAAGAAAACGCTGTCTCTGGTATGATCTGCTGATTTATCAGCGGTAATCTCTCATGGCTAGCGATAGTTTTTCATCCCTCTCAATCTCGCCTGCACAAATCGCCAATTTAGAGTCGCTTGGCTACAAAAAAATGACGCCAATTCAGGCGCAAAGTTTACCGCAAGTATTAAAAGGTAAGGACCTGATTGCTAAGGCAAAAACAGGAAGTGGTAAGACTGCTGCATTCGGTGTTGGTTTACTTAATAATATTAATCCACGCTTCTTCGGTGTTCAGGCTTTAGTTATTTGTCCAACACGTGAATTAGCCGATCAAGTCGGTAAAGAGCTGCGCAGACTCGCTAGATTCACCCAAAATATTAAACTTGTTTTGATCTGTGGCGGTAAGCCTTTAGGCCCGCAAATCGGTTCGCTTGAACATGGGGCTCATATTGTCGTTGGCACGCCGGGACGCCTGCAAGATCACTTACGCAAAGGCACATTAAAACTAGATGGTCTAAAAACCCTGGTATTAGATGAAGCTGATCGTATGTTGGACATGGGTTTTTCTGAGGTGATGGATGACATTATTTCTTACACACCAAAACAACGTCAGACATTATTATTCTCGGCAACCTACCCTGATACCATTGAGAAAATGAGTCGTTCTATTCAACGTAACCCAGTGAGAGTGACAGTTGAATCAGAACATAAAGAAAGCGTGATTGAACAGTTATTTTATGAAGTTAACAAAAATCAAAAAAATAACAGCCTATTAGGATTATTCGAGCACTATCAACCAGAAAATGCCATTGTATTTTGCCATACCAAAATACAATGTGATGAGGTGGCTGATTTCCTTCGTGGCCATCATATTGATGCCTTAGCTATACATGGCGACCTCGATCAGCGCGAACGTGATCAAGTCTTGGTTCGATTTGGAAATAATAGTTGTGCCGTTTTAGTGGCAACTGATGTGGCTGCTCGTGGTTTAGATATCAAATCGCTTAAAGCAGTGATTAACTACGAATTACCACGTGACCCAGAAATTTATATACATAGAATTGGTCGAACAGGCCGCGCAGGTGAAAAGGGTATTGCACTCAGTCTATTTACTCAAGCAGAGCAGTTTCGAGTGAACGCGGTTGCTGACTATCAAAAGAAACCCAGCATTTGTGATGTGCCGGAGTCTTTAGATCGACTTTCAAGTTATACCTTACAAGCACCGATGGTGACGATTCAATTAGATTCTGGTCGTAAAAATAAACTTCGTCCGGGTGATATTTTGGGTGCATTAACAGGTGAGGCTGGTCTAACAGGAATGCAAATCGGCAAAATAGATATCTTTGATATGTCGAGTTATGTGGCTCTAGAAAGTTCGGCAGTAAGGCAAGCATTAAATTACCTAGCTCAGGGTAAAGTTAAAGGGCGCAGTATTCGAGCTCGTAAGATTAAATAGCTTAGGCTTTTTTAAGAGCAATGAGATTAGCTTTACATGAAGTAGTGTAGGAAATAATTTTGTCATTCCCTCGAAGGAGGGGATTCAACGATAGTGCTTATTTGAGCAATCCATGGAGCCTCGTATTTGCGAGGATGACAGAGCGGAAAAACATAGATTAAGGTTTAAACTTTGGCAGAAACAGAGTATGAAGTAGGACAGCGCTGGATTAGTAATAGCGAAGCAGAGTTAGGTTTAGGTATTATCAAGGAGTGTACTGGACGTCGAATTGAGGTGAGCTTCCCCGCTGCAGGTGAACAACGCACTTATGCGGCGAATATAGCACCATTAAGTCGAGTACAATATCCTGTTGGCGATCGTGTAAAAACAAATGAAGATGTTAGTTTTATCATCACAGCACGCCATGAATTGAATGACTGCCTGATCTATCAAGGTGATGACGATGACGGTAATGAAATTAGCATTCATGAAATGGATCTCAATAGCTTTGTGCAATTTAGCCAGCCACAAGATAGATTGTTTGCTGGACAGGTCGATAAAAATAGCCAATTTCAATTACGCACCGATGCTTTAGCACATCAGCATCGACTTCAATCTTCATCTGTTTTTGGTTTAATGGGCGCTCGTGTACAGCTATTACCTCATCAGCTTTATATTGCCCATCAAGTGTCACAGCGTCATGCTCCTCGGGTTCTATTAGCGGATGAAGTAGGACTGGGTAAAACTATTGAAGCCGGTCTAATTATTCATCAACAACTGATTACTGGGCGAGCGGAACGTGTATTAATTGTTGTGCCTGATAGCTTGATTCATCAGTGGTTAGTTGAGATGTTACGTCGCTTTAATCTGCAGTTTACGATTATGGATGAGGATCGCCATGATGGTTTATTAGAAGCCGGTGAACTCAATCCATTTGAAAGTGGCCAGTTGATGCTGTGTAGTTTATCTATGTTGACGTCATATCCTAATATTTATGAGGATGCTCTTAATACACAGTGGGATTTAATGATTGTTGATGAGGCACATCATTTACGTTGGGACGAAGACTTAGCTAGTCCAGAATATCAGTGCATTGACGGTTTAGCTCGTGAAGTATCAGGCTTATTATTACTGACGGCGACACCGGAGCAATTAGGGCTAGAAAGTCATTTTGCACGTTTACGATTATTAGATCCTGATCGTTATTTTGATTTGGCTAAATTCCGTCAGCAAGAAGCGAGTTATCAACCTATCAGCAAGTTAGTGAGTCAGTTAGTGGCTGATGATGCTCAACAAAAGTTAGCGAGTTATCAGGCTGATATTGAGCAGTATTTAGGTAAAGATGCTTTCTTGAAATTAGAGCAGTCAGGTGATTTTGGAGCCGAGCGTGATTCAGCAATAAATGCTTTATTAGATCGGCATGGTACGGGACGAATTCTGTTCAGAAATACGCGTGATGCCGTCACTGGCTTCCCTCAACGTCAACTGCACAGCTATGCTTTAACTGCACCTGAGTCTTACCTTGCTAATGCTGCTACACAAGACAAATTAGGCTTATTACAAGCTGAAACATGTATTGGTGATGACTGGCTTGAAAGTGATACTCGTGTTGAGTGGCTAGCTAATTGGTTGGCTGATAATAAGTTGCACAAAATATTGATCATTTGTGCCCAGGCATCAACTGCTCAAGAATTAGAACTACATCTTCGTACCAAAGTTGGCATTCGTACATCAGTGTTTCATGAAGGATTAACCTTGGTTAACCGTGATCGTGCGGCAGCTTATTTTTCTGATGAAGAAGAGGGCGCTCAAGTACTTATTTGTTCTGAAATTGGTAGTGAAGGTCGTAACTTCCAGTTTTCACATCACTTAGTTTTATTTGATTTACCGTTAAATCCTGACTTATTAGAGCAACGTATTGGACGATTAGATCGTATTGGTCAAAAACATAATGTACAACTTCATGTGCCGTATTATGAGAATACTGCTCAGGATGTATTACTTAATTGGTATAACCAAGGCATGAATGCTTTTGAGCAGGTTTTTCCTGCTGGAGGCGCCATCTATCAAACTATGAAAGATGACTTAGACAGTTGTTTAAATGCTCCAAATGACAAAGCAGCTATTGCAGCCTTAATTGAGCGGACGCAGTCACTGACTGCTGAAACCATAACAACATTACAACAAGGTCGTGATCGCTTATTAGAGTTGAACTCGTGCAATCTACCAGTGGCTAATGAGCTTATTGCTGATCTTGAGGAAGCAAGTCAGGTATCTGAGTTAACAGCATTTATGGATCGAGTTTTTGATCAATTCGGCGTTGAACAACAATTACATAGTGCCGACAGTATTATTATCGAACCTGGTAATCATATGTTGCACCATCAGTTTCCTGATTTACCTGAAGATGGTGTAACTGCTACCTATCAACGCCATCGTGCTCTAGTTCGGGAAGACATGTCATTTCTGAGTTGGGAGCACCCGATGGTGCTGGGTAGTCTTGATATGGTGATTAATAGTGACTTTGGTAATAGTGCCTTTTGTACTCTAGAAACAGAACAGTTTCCTGCTGGAACATTATTGTTAGAAGCGATTTTAACTCTTAACTGTCCTGCACCACGATCATTGCAATTAGGTCGTTATCTTAACCATTCGTATCTACGAGTAGTGACTAATGAAGATGGCCGTGATTTTAGTAAAGTATTGGATGAAACAGAGTTTAATGGCTTAGCAGGTCGCATACCAAAAGCAACAGCACAAGAACTTATTCGCCATGCAAGGTCAAAGATTACAGAGCTAATTACGCAAGCACAGAGTTTAGCTGCTAAGAAGCAAGATGCTATTGTGCAAGAAGCGATTAAGATGATGCATGAATCATTGCAGCCTGAACATGAACGACTGAAAGCGTTAGCAGAAGTGAACTCTAATATTCGTGAAGAAGAAATCCTCTATATTGAAGAGTCAGAATCTTTATTAGAAAAATATCTTCAGTCAGCTCAATTAAGTCTTAATGCAGTACGGGTAGCGATAGTAACCACGCCATAGTTTGGATGAAAATTAAACTCGGCTAGTGAAATTCAGCTATAGTAAAATTGTTAGGGCAAATATTAGGGGGATATATTATGTCTGATTCTACGGAGCTACAACAGGAAAAAAATTCTGCTGCTGATAGGCGTAATAGTGAGCGTCGGACAGGTAAAGATCAGCGTGAGATGATCAGATTTGAACTTGATAAAGAGGACCGCCGAAAAGGTAATGATCGACGTAAATCTAATGAGTCATGGGATATTAGCGTTACAATTTAAAGCTGCTAGTAGCCAAGTGCACGTGCTGCTTGATAAAAGCCTGTACTAATCGTCCATGCTAAGGTCAACGGCCAAGCTAATGATAATGTCGTATACCATGCTGATTTAGCTTCTGCTCGGAGTGTGGCAACCGTTGCTAAACAAGGTGTGTAGATAAGCGTAAATAGCATAAAGCTATAAGCTTGTACCCAGTCTATTTGTTGAGCAATACCTTGCATTAATGAACTACCTTCTAATCCATAAATAACTGCTAAAGCACCAATAACAATCTCTTTAGCAACAAAGCCAAAGATGAGTGCTACGGTTAATTCTGGGGTAATACCGGCTGGAGAAAGAATAGGTTGCATGAATTCGCCAATCATTCCTGACCAGCTAGCTGCACTTGCAGGTTCAACGCCGAAAGGCATATGCGTTAATATCCAAACTAGTACAACACCTATTGTAATAAACTTTGTTGCTCGACGTAGAAAATGACGGATTTCATGCCAACCACGTAATATCATCTGACGTGTTGTTGGAAAGCGGTAAGGAGGTAATTCAAGTGCAAAAGGTTCTTGGCTATTAAACTGGCCTTTAAATAATAATGCAGTCACAATTACGGTGACAAAGGTCATTAGATAAAGGCTAAATAAGACCAATGGTGCTTGGCTAGGTGCAAACAAAGCGGTGGTCATAAAAACAAATACTTGTAAGCGAGCACTACATAGTGAGAAAGGGATAACCATCATTGTCAGTAATCGTAGACCACGGCTACGCATTGTTCGTGTTCCCATTAGTGCTGGAACATTACAACCAAAGCCCATTAATAACATCACAAAACTACGACCATCCAAGCCCATTTTGTTCATTAAGGCATCCATTAAAAATGCCGCACGAGACAAATAACCACTATCTTCAATTATGGCCATAAACAAGAAGAATAGAATGATGACAGGGACAAATGATGCCACTGTCGCGACGCCATCATATACACCTTCTAATAGAAAGCTGTTTAATAGCGTAGGCAGACTAGATAAAAGAGGTGCTAAAGCAATATCACGAAACCCTTCAAGTAACCATGCGACAGCATCTTGTAGTGGTGCACCTAAGGTATAGACTGCTTGAAACATCAGGAACATTATGGTGAAAAATAACGGTAAACCCACCCATGGGTGAAGCATGACTTTATCAATTTTTTCGGTAGTAGAGTGGCCCGCTTGAATAGGCATATCAACACTATGGCGAATGATTTGTTCAAGTTTAGTTTCAACTGCTTGATCAACGGCAAAATCATGCTCTAAGGAAAGTGTTGGCATGGCTTGGCTATTTTGTAACTCACTTTCAATGAGTTGGTAAACTTCACCATAGCCTTGGCCATATTTAGCGCTGAATATGGCTGCTGGATAGCCTAGTTCATCACCAAGTTGTTCAGTATCAATGGTAATACCATGTTGTTTCGCCTCATCTGCCATATTGAGTAATAAGACAGCGGGTAATCCTAATGACTTAAGTTGCAATGCAAGGGTAAGTTGTCTGTCTACCTGACTAGCGTTAGCAACGATAAGAACAAGATCGATGCTATTGTTGCATAAAAAATGTCTAACAACTTGCTCGTCGTCAGAAAAGCCATGTAAGTCATATATGCCAGGCAGATCGACAAGCTCTGTTATCGCTCCAGCGAGTAATAGTTTTGCTGAAAGTAAGTCGACCGTTACACCGGGCCAATTAGCGACTTTGGCGCTGGCACCACTCATTCTATTAAATAGGGTTGATTTACCAGCATTGGGCATGCCGATCAGTGCGATACGTTTCACATTAATACCTCAATATTATCCGCATCTTGCTGACGTAACATGACTTCAGTATTACCTAGTTTTATATGCAAAGGTCCATTAAATGGAGCGATACGAATAAGTTCGAGAGGCTTACCGATACGAAAGCCTAGTGCGTTCAATCGAAACTGAAAAGCGGAGTCGACGTGGATAGCTTGTACCGTAGCAGATTGCCCAGGAGATAGTGTCGATAAACGAAATAAAGAGGTCATACTAAATCTCAAATCTAAATGATAATGATTATCATATAGGTTTTGCATTAATAACACAACATAGTTACGGTTATTTAAAGGCTAATATTTTAGGCAGGTAAAATGCTTGACTGATTCCACGTGCTGCAAAGAAGATGAGTAGGGCAAACCAGAGTCCGTGATTTTGTAAACCTTGTAACAAATACCATGCAGGCAAGTAACAAATGAAAGTAGAAAATAACATGGTATTGCGCATCTCTACGCTACGTGTTGCACCGATAAATAGTCCATCAAATAGGAAGCTCCATACGGCAACCACAGGCATTATGATTAGCCAAATAAGGTATTGGTTTGCAATTGAAACAACTTCTGGAATAGAGGTTAATAGACTAATTAACCCTGAACCAAAGAGACTATAACTAACACTAAATAGACTGGCGAGAGAGAATGTCCAAACACCAGTTAGTATCAGTCCTTGTCTTAGCTGATGTTTGTTTTTACTTCCTATCGCCTTTCCTGCAATGACTTCGATAGCATTGGCAAAACCATCAAGTACAAAAGCCATTAAGACAATAAAGTTAACTAAAACAGCATTTGCTGCGAGTATGATTTCGCCTTGTTTAGCACCTTGAGCAGTAAAGAAAGCAATACTGAATATAAGGCACAGGCTACGAATAAATATATTGCCATGTAAATTGAACCAGTTTTGGTCTGTTAAATGGGTATCATGATCCTGTGAGAACAAAGCTCGACCTACTCCATGCTGCATCAGGAGTTTTATGCCTACAAATAGACCAATGAATTCAGCAATGACTGAAGCTAGTGCAACCCCATCAACATTCATCCCAAAGACATTAACGAAAATCAGATCGAGAATCATATTGCTGATTGTGACTGATAAAACTAGATACAAGGCTTGCGTAGTTAAACTTTTTCCGATTAACCAACCTAAAATAACGTAGTTGATGAGAATGGCAGGGCTGCTCCAAATCCGAATATCATAATAGGTAACAGCGGCTTTAGTTATAAGCTCACTGCTATCAATAATAGTGAAGGCAAGACGTGAAATAGGCGACTGTAAAAGTAAAATGCCTATAGCAATGCACAGGGCAAGGATGAGTGAGTGTTGTAGTATTTTTAAGGATAGTTTTTCATTAGCTTCACCATGTGCTTGAGCTATTAAACCCGTGGTGGCCATGCGTAAGAAGCCAAATCCCCAGAATAGGAAACTGAAGATCAAGCTAGCCACTGCAACACCACCAAGATAATGAGCAGAGTCTAGATGACCGATAACTGCTGTATCAACCATTCCTAGAAGAGGAATAGAGATATTAGCTAATATCATGGGGCCAGCTAGATGCAATATTTTTTTATGGTTAATAGTATTGTGTGTTGTCATTGTTCTTTCAATAAAAAAGGCCACGATAATCGTGGCCTTTTTAGTTTCGTTAAAAGGTGAAACTTAGACCAGAAGTGGCGCGATCACTAAGCTAACTATCGCCATTACATTAATTAAGATATTCATTGCTGGGCCAGAAGTATCTTTTAATGGATCGCCAACTGTATCACCGACAACTACTGCCGTATGAACATCGGATCCCTTACCACCAAGATTACCTTTTTCGACAAATTTCTTAGCGTTATCCCAAGCACCACCCGCATTTGCCATCATTAAGGCCATCATGACGCCGGTAATTAAAGCACCACCTAACATGCCGCCTAATGCCACTGGACCAAGACCAAAGCCAACCACTACCGGTGCCCCCACTGCTAATACGCCAGGCATAATCATTTTCTTCAAAGCCGCTTTAGTTGCGATATCAACACAACGTGCAGTATCAGGCTTTGCAGTGCCTTCTAATAAGCCGGGAATCTCTCTAAATTGACGCCGAATTTCGTGGATCATATCGAAAGCAGCATCACCCACGGCTGTCATGGTCATGGAACTTACTAAGAATGGAAAAATTCCACCTAAGAACATGCCAACCAATACGATAGGATCATTGATGAGCAACTGCATTGCCTCGCTACCTTGCTTGATGGATTCGACGTTTACTGTCTCAATGTAGGCGCCAATTAATGCTAAGGCAGCTAATGCTGCTGCACCAATAGCAAAGCCTTTACCAATCGCAGCTGTAGTATTGCCAAGTTCATCCAATGAGTCGGTAATTTCGCGGGTTTCCGACCCCATTTCAGCCATTTCAGCAATACCACCTGCATTATCGGCAACAGGGCCGTAAGCGTCAATTGCCATGGTAATGCCGACAGTCGCCAACATGCCTACAGCTGCAATACCAACACCATATAGACCCGCATAGTGACTGGAAGTATAAATAATGGCAGCAATAGTAAGTACGGGAATAGCAACAGATTGCATACCCAACGCTAGACCACTGATCATTACCGTAGCAGGGCCTGTCTCACCATCTTTAGCCAGCTTTCTTACTGGTGCACCACCGGTGTAATATTCAGTCACTAGGCCGATAATGATTCCACCAATAGCACCGGTAAGAACCGCTATCCACAAATTAATAGTGCCGCCTAACTGAGTGATGAGCACGTAAGCAACAGCAATAAAGAGTACGGATGCACCCATTGTGCCAATACGTAATGCAACTTCCGGGCTTTTAGCTGAGAAGACTTTAACAGCATAAATACCCGCGATTGAACAGAGTAAACCAATTGATGCTAATGCGAGCGGCATAAACATTAATACTTGTTGACTACTGGCCAATGTTGCAATTGCTGCTGCACTCATGGTGGCTGCAATAGCGATACTGGCAATCATAGAACCACAATAAGATTCAAAAATATCAGATCCCATCCCAGCAACATCACCGACATTATCACCTACATTGTCAGCGATAACACCTGGGTTGCGGGGATCATCTTCGGGGATGCCAGCTTCAATTTTACCTACCAAGTCAGCACCGACATCGGCACTTTTAGTGAAGATACCACCACCGACACGAGAGAATAAGGCAACAGATGAAGCGCCCATACCAAAACCATGAATAACATGTGCAGTATGAGGGTCACTACCAAACGCTAAATATAAGATACCTAAACCTAATAAACCCATTGCAGCGACAGTTAGTCCCATAACTGAGCCACCAAAGAAGGCTACAGTCAAAGCGGCTGATGCACCTTGGTCTTGCGCAGCAGTAGCTGTACGCACATTAGCTTTAGTTGCAGCATACATACCAATATAACCAGCAGTACCCGAACAAATAGCACCTAATAAAAAGGCGGATGCAGTGTTCCAGCCTAGATCAGAAAAACCTAATGCTAAAATACATATCACACAGAATATCGCGAGGCGAGAATATTCAGCCTTCATAAATACCATGGCACCTAAATGAATTTGGTCACCAATTTCAACGACTTTTCCTGACCCTGCTGGCGCAGCTTTCATTTTGTTATAAACTAAAAACGCGCAAAATAAACCAAAAACCCCCAGTACGACTGGTAGGTAACTCAATGATGACATAGGCTAAACCTCACTTCTTATATTTGTTAATGAAAGATTAAACGGTGTAATTCCTTAAACATGGATATTCATGGTACGACACTTTTTATACCTGTATTATTGAGGTGTGTAAAGTTGATGTGATATTGGAACGATTAATTAGTTATGTTTGAGTGGGGTATTTTTGCCTTAATAGGTGTTTTTACAGGTCTCTTTGCCGGTTTACTTGGTTTAGGTGGTGGCTTGGTTGTTGTACCGGCATTAGTCGTTGTTTTTAGTATGCAAGGTCAACCTGAATCACAGCTAATTCATGTGGCAATCGGTACGTCGTTAATGACAATAATAATTACATCACTGTCGTCAATGTACGCGCATCATCAAAATAAGAATATTAATTGGCAAGTTGTTGCTAGATTTTCACCTGGATTAATATTAGGAGGTTTTTTAGGTGCTTTTTTTGCCACGGTATTAACAAATGATTTCTTACAGCAATGTTTTTCTGTCTATGTCTTTCTTGTTGTTATTCAAATGTGGCTTCCAATATCATCAACGATTGATGAGCGCTTATTAAAGCAACCAATACTTTTTAGTGTTGGCACGGTGGTGGGAAGTCTTTCTGCATTATTGGGGATAGGGGGCGGATCGTTCGTTGTGCCTTATTTAGTGATGGCAAAACAATCAATACAACGTGCAATTGGGACATCTGCAGCATGTGGTTTTCCAATTTCAGTTGCAGCTGTTATTAGTTTTTTGATCTTTGGTCAAGATCGTTATTCAACAACAAGTATATGGCAGACAGGTGTTATCCATTGGCAGGCATTCTTTGGGATTATTAGCACGAGCATATTATTTGCTTTGATTGGGGCAAGACTAGCTAAACGGTTACCAGTAAATATATTAAAACAAATCTTTTCATTCATTTTAATAATCATAGGATTGTACTTACTGAAATTAAAATAGCTGTTGTGAAAAATGTACTTTGAACCGCAATATTTTTTCCAAAGTGAAGAAGGCTATAGTCTCAGCCATTAGAAACTTTTACTGAGGTGGTTGAAATTACTTCTAACAATATTATTTTAGACTGATTCAAAAAGCGTGTTATCTAGTTAACAGAAACCATTTGGAATACGGGTGAAAATAACCTGTGTTATATGACGTGAGAAATGTGTGATATAGCATGTATATTCCATAAATAATTAGATTAAACTTAAGCCCAAGAAGGGGGATTAAGTGGAGGGAAGGAGCCTTAAACTATATGCGAATAGTTGTTAATAACAAGGATGATTCAAAATTAGTGGAAATGATAGAAGGTGAAGTTATTGAGCCTGCTTTTCTACAAATGAACAGATTATCCTTATCAGATAGTAATTGTTTGCCCAAAATGATTACTGATACGTTGGCCCATAAAATAACGCGATCTCCTAGTGATTTACTAAGTCATATACAGCGAATACTCATTTTTATTGAGCACAAGAAAAATGAAGCTGCTTATAACAGCCTAATTGACCTATTTTTAGTGTTAGGTGATAAAGGGCGAGCATTACGTACAAGAATGCTATCTTCTGCCCAATTTCTATTGTCAGAGACACAACTCTCTATATTAAATCAGACCTCCCCTTTAGATTCATTTCTCCAATCTGACCTTGTCGATATAAGTCAGTCTTTGCTTCACTCTGGAAACAATTCTGGCATACCTTTTATTGTAAAAGAAAATGATAGTGAAGAAAGTAGCAGCACGATTATAGATGAAGCTAGGAGTTATTTAGAGTATGGACAACTTGATGAAGCAATACTTGCCTTGAAAAACGCAGTCGTTATTTATCCTAATAAATTAGAACTGCAATATGACCTACTCGAAATATTCCAAAAAACACATGATAAAGCTGGATTTATAGATTGCTATGAACAGTTAATTGATAAGGGTCTGTATTTACCGCCTTCGTGGCAGCAGCTTGCTCAAGAATTTGGCTATGAGAAATATTAATATGAGCGATATTGACAGTTACCAGTTATCAAATAATGTGTATGTGACACCAACTCCTGCAGGGGCATATTTTTGTGTGTCTGGAGAAGCTGATTTACCATCACGAAAAATACTACATACACTCTTAAAAAAACCAGCGACATTACCTCTCAATATTGATGAATTACTATCATTAGCCGGGCTGACAAATGAAAGTGATCTACTTGGTTTGTTATATCGAATGCAAACATTGGGCTGGATACAAGGTGTGGATTTTCAAGAAACAGCACCAGAAGGCGAATTAGAAAATGTATTGCCAGAGTTGTTAGGAGCATTATCTGATTCAGGCAAAGTATTGTTGGCAGATGAACAGGGTTTTTATTTAAGTTCACAAGGTTTTCCTCATGAAACAGCAGAAGAATTATCGGCACTAAGTGCCGATATATTTTCTATATATGATCGCCATCAAGGTTTATTAAAGAATAATTTAAGTCTTGAGACAAGTGCTTGGGCAGTGGTTGATGCATCAGGCAATGGTCAGATTGGTTTTTGGCCTTTGTGGATAGGAGGTCATCGATTCGTATTAATAATAAAAGGTGTGCCACTGTTAAACCAGTCTGCTTTGATGAGGTTAGTATGGGTTTTATCTATTCGTTATGGTGAATAGGTTTTTGTTAAGTCATCGTACGATAAGGGTTTATTGTTACGTTAAGTTATTTATTTTAGGGAGAAAAATATGAGATCAGATATGTTAAGTTCGATTTTAAGTGATCTGAATGGTAGTTCAGCAGATATCGAAGCATCAGGAGTGATTTCTACAGATGGTTTGATGATGGCAGCAGAATTACCTGCGGGCATGGATGAGGACAGAGTGGGGGCTATGAGTGCTGCGATGCTTTCTTTGGGAGATCGTACCTCTCAAGAACTAGCTCGAGGTACATTAGAGCAAGTATTGATTAAAGGTGAAAATGGCTATGTTGTCATGACTCATGCAGGGTCAGATGCCGTAGTGACGGTAATTGCTAAATCAAATGCAAAACTCGGTTTGATATTTCTAGATATTAAGCGTGCAGCAGAAAGTATTGCTCAGTTACTTTAACGTTTAGAATAATTAGGGAGCTTATATGTCAGATATCCATGATTTTGAAGCATTAACAAGATATGCTAAGTCCTTTACAGGGTTAACAGCTGAACGTGAAGCCTGTTTATTGGATGTATCTGCACAACTAAAACCAATGCTTGGAGCTGTCACTGATGAGTTTTATGCTAGGTTATCTAAAATACCCGAGACAGCCCCTTATCTTGAAGGACGGCTTGAATCACTTAAAAAATCACACCTAGCATGGATTGAATCGTTATTCACTGGACCGTTTGATATTAATTGTACGGAACTCATGTATAAAGTGGGTGATATTCATGTCAAGGTTAATTTGCCAGTTGAGTTCATGGCTGGTGCAATGTCAATGATTAATAATGAGCTCATTTCTTTGGTAATAAATGAATTTTCTGATGATAAAGAAAAAATGACCTTAGTACTAAGTTCGATTAATTCGATCACCAGCTTTTCATTATTTGTTATGCAACAATCTTATCAGGAATCAACTGTTGCAGAAGAGCTTGATAAATTCCTGAAAATATCAGGTATGAGTCGGGTGCTATTTACTAACCTAGCTAATGCGTATGAAAATTAAATATGAAATGGCCAATATAGTGGAATTAAGGTTTTACTGAGTAAAGGGAGCTTAGTTTATGTTACAGGACATGAATTCAGAAGATGTTCATGGTGATTATCAAGAATCATTGCAGCATTATTATGATGGGGCAGAAAGGAAAATATTAGTTTCTGATATTGAAATACCTTATCCAGAAGGGCGGTTAATTGTTTCTTCAACGGACTCTAGTGGTGTTATTACCCATGTTAATCAATCATTTATTGATATGTCAGGGTTTTCTAAAGATGAACTTGTCGGTCAACCTCATTACATCTTGCGTCATCCAGATATGCCACCCGCTGCATTTAAAGATTTGTGGGACACAGTACAAGCTGGTAATCGTTGGCAAGGGTATGTGAAGAATTTGCGTAAAGATGGAGCCTATTATTGGGTTTATGCCACGGTAATTGCCAATATCCGTAATGGTGAAGTGAAAGGTTATACGTCAGTACGACGCAAACCATCACGAAAAAGAGTTCAAGAATGTATTGAACTTTACCCCACTTTATTTTAGGACTTAATGATGGCTTATCAATTTACAGTTAGTCCCGACTTTGGACCATCTCATATTGCAGGATGGCAGATATTTAATACTTATTTGCAGCGTCAGCTCTCTGAAGGGATCCATTTTGAGCTTTATGACAATTTTGAACAGCAGCGACAAGCTATATTTGATGATAAGGTTGATCTGATTTATGCAAATCCATATGACGCGGCTATGTTAGTACGTGAAAAAGGATTTGTTGCTATCGCAAAACCGACTGCTAAGGAAGATGAAGCAATTATTGTTGTTAATGCTGAGAGTGAAACTCAGTCAGTAGAAGATTTAAAACCGGGCACAAGGTTAGCAACAACCGATGATCCAGATGTACATATGATGGGAATGATTATGCTTGAGCCCGCGGATCTAAATGTTAATAATGTTGAAATAACTCAGTGTGATTCATATGTTCTTGTTGCAAAACAACTATTAAGGGGGACATGCGATGTAGGTTTCTTCCTTGAAGAAGCTTATCAGGATCTATCTGCAATGGTTCGAGATCAAATGAGGACATTAGTAACCAGCCAGATCCAAATAATTCAACATGTATTATTAGTCGGCCCTGAGCTTGCCAGTAGAAGAGATGAACTATTCCATATTTTAGAAGCTATGACCAGTGAAGAAAAAGGTCAGGGCGTATTAGAAAGTATGGGGATCCAAGGATGGGAGAAACTCGAACAAGAAGATGTTGAGTTTATGATAGATTTAATGAGTACTTTAGTTGAAGACTAAATTATCGAAAATCACTCTATAACTTGGGCTGATAAAGACGTGGGCGATATGAAGATTTATGTATTAGGGATGGATGAGCGTAGTTTAAATATGCTCAGTTTCTTTTTCCAAAAATTTTGTCATGGACAATGTGAAATAAGTAATCAAGAAGATGCAGATGTGTTTCTTATTAATATGGATGGTGTAAATGCTGATGAGCATCTAGAAAGTTTTAATAAGAAATTTTCAACGTATCCATTGATTACAACATCAATTAGAACACTAGATATGGATAACCACTACTTCTTACGTAAACCAATGGTTGCTGATCATTTGTTGACTATTCTAGATGATATTAGGAATAAGCTATCTAATGTTGAAACTGAATCACAGCCAAGTGTAGCTATAAGAATCGAGGAAGAAGAGAACGATTCAGAGCGAGAGAAGTCAGCCGGACATGCTGGTCAGTTACTTAATGAGCAAGATTTTATCGAGTTTGTCGGTAATAAAGAAGATGTTGATTTAACTAAATCAGACCAACATGAACATTTGTTTTTCGATATGGAAACATCTTTTCTCGGCATTTTTCATCGAGCTTATTTAAAGGCTAAACAAGAGAAAAGTATAATCAAAGTGACAGGGATGTGGCGACCTATAACACTATTCCCAAATGAGAATAAAGTGTATGTTGATTTAACAGATAGGCAGTTACAGGCAATTTGCGTGGTTACTTTGAAAGAAGATCAACGTGATGAAATTAAAACAGAAGTGATTGGATCTCAGGCAGCTATTAGTGAATGTAAACATAGTGATAACTTTCGCGATCTTGAGTTATTTATATGGAAAATCTCATTGTGGACATCAAGAGGTCGACTGCCAAAAGGTACGCCGATAGATACACCTGTTTATTTAAAATATTGGCCAAATTTTACTCGGCTCATTGTAACTCCTTATGCATTGAGGATTACAGCTTATTGGCTTTCATCTCCTAGAACCATTATAAATTTAGTTGACGCGTTAGCCATACCTCAACGATATGTCTTCTCACTCTATACTGCTTGTTATATTTTAAGTATTTCAGGTGTAACAAAAAGAGAGTCGGACACTCTAATTTTTCCAGCTAAGATTCAGCAGACAAGTAGGCTGAGCTTTTTTTCAAGGATTATGAGTAAATTATATAGCAAGGAAGGATAGAATTATGGCAAGAAATGATTATAAAATTATTTTTACAGGCCCTGTTGGAGCTGGAAAAACTACTGCAATTTCTTCAATCAGTGACTCAGCACCAATTAAAACTGATACTAAAGCAAGTGATATGGCTAAAAGTAGAAAAGAGCAGACTACAGTTGCTATGGATTATGGTGTGTTGAAATTAGATGATGGTGAGCAAATTCACCTTTATGGAACTCCAGGACAAGAGCGATTCGATTTTATGTGGGATATATTAACTTCTGGAGGGATAGGGTTGGTCTTACTTGTTGATAATACGCGTGAAAATCCTACGAATGACCTTAAGTTTTTTCTAAATGCCTTTAAAAGTTTTATTGCTGAAACAAGTGTGGTGGTGGGAGTTACTCAAATGGATAAAAAGAATAAACCACAACTGGATGATTATCGTATTGAACTGGACAAGATGTCATTGGATAGTACTGCTGTATTTGAAGTTGATGCACGTGAGAGAAAAGATGTTTCTTTATTAGTTCAGGCTTTATTATTTACATTAGATCCTAATGTGAATGGAGCTTAGTTAGACATTAAATCTTATAAATATGTCATGGAAAAATATTTAGGAGAATTCAAGCATAATAGAATTATTGAGCTGCTTTTTTGAAGCTAATATTTGTTTAAGCCGTACTTTCTTATATAATTACCCCTTTTTACTCTTTGGAGTCATTCCTCTATGAATCTTGACCGCGTTGGATCTGGCAAAAATCTTCCTAGTGATATCAATGTTATCGTTGAAATCCCATCTCATTCTGATCCAGTGAAGTATGAAGTAGACAAAGAAACAGGTGCGCTATTTGTTGACCGTTTCATGAACACAGCTATGTTTTACCCATGTAACTATGGTTATGTTCCTCACACTTTATCTGATGATGGCGATCCGGTTGATGTTTTGGTTGTGAGCCCATATGCATTAATCAGTGGTTCAGTGGTTCAATGTCGTCCAGTAGGCATGTTAAAAATGACTGATGAATCTGGTGAAGATGCAAAAATTATCGCAGTACCACATGATCCTATGTATGACGATGTAAAAGAGATTGATGATTTATCACCACGTTTATTGTCACAGTTATCTCACTTCTTTGAGCATTATAAAGATCTAGAAAAGAACAAATGGGTCAAGCTTGAAGGTTGGGTTGGACGTGAAGAAGCGCACGCAGAAATTATGACAAGTTTAGAGCGCTATAATGCTGAGCCTATTAAGCCTCAGTTTTAGTAATACCATCTAAATTTAAAGTTTATATCGGCGAGCTGATTATGTGATCAGTCTCGCCGATATTGTATTTGAACTGTGTACTTAAATTTTACTTCAGAGTAGATAAATGACGACATTAGTCCTACAAGGCCAGGCGCTGACACGCGATATTGCAGATAAAATTGCAGCACAAATAGCTGGCAAGCTTAACTATAATTCAGTGTATACAACGATTACATGCCAATCAGTATCAGATGCTGATTTGAAGTCACTGAAATCATCATATGATTTCGATATTAACCTACTGCCTGATGACTTTGAACCCGTTACAGCTAAATTATTAGTAACAGATATGGACTCGACACTCATTAATATAGAGTGTGTTGATGAAATTGCTGACTTTATTAATGTTAAACCTCAAGTGGCGGAAATTACTGAAGCTGCAATGCGCGGTGAGATCGATTTTGAAACTTCATTACGTCAACGCGTGTCATTATTGAAAGGGCTCGAAGTAAGTGCATTGGAACGTGTTTATACAGAACGACTGCAGTTAAATTCTGGTGCAGCGTTAATGCTAAATGGACTGCAGCAACAAAATATCAAAACAGCCTTAGTATCTGGCGGATTTACTTTCTTTACTGAACGACTTAAGAAGCGTTTAGGTTTAGACTTCACAATGGCAAATGTTCTCGCTGAGCATAATGGTAAGTTAACGGGCGAGGTAGAAGGTGATATTTGTGGTGCTCAAGCAAAAGCAGATTTTTTGTTAGCACATTGTGAAAAGTTAGATATTTCACCTTCTCAAGTGGTTGCTATGGGTGATGGTGCTAATGATTTATTAATGATGGATGAAGCAGGATTAAGCATTGCTTACCATGCAAAACCAAAAGTACAGCAACAAGCGAATACCGCACTTAATTATTGCGGTTTAGAAGGTGTATTGGGTTTATTACAGCTGAGTTAAAATAAAAGCTTGAATTTTGTTACAAACAACCCGATATACACAACTTATATAAATTTATATTTAAAGAGGTTTTACAATGGACATAATGGATCACATCAAACAAGCAATCGAAGGTAATGACATTATCTTGTTTATGAAAGGTTCGCCTGAATTTCCACAATGTGGTTTTTCAAGTCGTGCATCACAAGCTTTAGCTCAATGTGGCGCTGAATTTGCATATATTGACGTGTTGGCTGAACCTGAAGTTCGCACTAATTTACACCGTTATGCTGACTGGCCTACATTTCCACAATTGTATATTAAGGGTGAGTTAGTCGGTGGTTGTGACATTATTATAGAAATGTTCGAAAACGGCGATTTAAAAACAATGATTGATCAAGCTGCAAGCGAGTAAAAGATAAACATGAGTGATGAACAAGATCATGAGTGGCACGGTGAATATGAAGTCACCGTAGCACCAGTAAAGCCAGACTTGAAACAGCCCCCTAAATATCGGGTGCTGATGATGAATGATGACTATACACCGATGGACTTCGTCATTGAGGTGCTAGAAGATTTATTCAGCATGGGTCATGAGAATGCGACAAAAACGATGATGCAGGTACATACTGAAGGGCAGGCTCAATGTGGTATCTTTACTTTTGAGATTGCTGAAGCAAAAGTTGAACAAGCAAATAGCTATGCACAACAGCATGGTCATCCGTTGCAATGCACGATGGAAGAAGAGTAAGTTAACCTTGTCGGATAAAGAGGCAGAGAAATGCTAAGTAAAGAGTTAGAACAAACCTTAAGCCAAGCTTTTAGTTATGCTCGAAAGCGTTCTCACGAGTTTTTAACGGTAGAACACTTATTACTTGCTCTATTGGAAAATGGCCAAGCATTAGCCGTGCTGACAGCATGTGATGCCGATATTGCTTTATTAAGACAAGAGTTAAGTGATTTTCTTGCCGATAATATCAATACATTGTCAGAAGAGAGTGAGAGAGAAACTCAGCCAACTCTTGCATTTCAACGAGTATTACAACGTGCTGTAATGCATGTTCAGTCTTCTGATGGTCGTGAAGTGACAGGGGCAAATGTACTTGTTTCTATCTTTTCCGAGCAAAAGTCTCAGTCTGTTTATTTATTACAAAAACAAGATATCGCACGCCTAGATGTCGTTAACGCGATTACTCATAGTGGTGCAGACGAATCAATTGAGGCATCATCTCAGGATGCAACAATTGAGCAGGAAGGAACACAAGAAAATAAGAATCCACTTAGTTTGTATGCAAGCAATCTTAATGTATTGGCTGAAGAAGGTAAGATTGATCCACTGATTGGCCGAGCACATGAGATTGAAAGAACGCTACAGATTTTGTGTCGTCGACGTAAGAATAATCCATTATTTGTTGGTGAGGCGGGTGTTGGTAAAACTGCACTAGCGGAAGGCCTGGCTCGTCGGATTGTTCATAATGAAGTGCCAGAAATACTGACAAACGCTGTTATTTATTCACTTGATATGGGTGCTTTAGTTGCCGGAACAAAGTATCGTGGTGATTTTGAAAAACGCCTAAAAGCATTACTGCGTGAAATAAGCCAGCAGCCAGATGCGGTTCTTTTTATTGATGAAATTCATACCCTAATAGGGGCAGGATCGGCAGGCAATAGTGCTATGGATGCAGCCAATTTATTGAAGCCATTACTAGCAAGTGGTGAGTTGAAATGTATTGGTTCTACGACCTTTCAAGAGTATCGAGGTATTTTTGAACACGATCGCGCTTTGGCCCGTCGTTTCCAAAAAATTGATGTGCCAGAACCATCAGTTGCTGAAACAATCCAAATATTAAAAGGCCTTAAACCGGGTCTAGAAGAACATCATAATGTTCGTTATACAAATGCCGCATTAGAACAAGCTGCTGAACTTGCTGATCGACATATTAATGATCGGTTCTTACCAGATAAGGCAATTGATGTATTAGATGAAGTAGGAGCTGCACAACGCATTTTACCAAAATCAAAACGCAAGAAAATGATTGGTATAACAGATGTACAGAATATCGTTGCTAAGATAGCGCGTATTCCAGCTAAAACAGTTAATAATACTGATAAAGATAATTTACGCAGCCTAGATGCAAATTTAAAACATGTCATCTTTGGTCAAGATGAAGCTATCTCCACCTTATCATCAGCAATTAAAATGGCTCGCTCAGGCTTAGGTCATCCGGAACGTCCAACAGGTGCCTTCCTATTCGCTGGTCCAACAGGTGTCGGTAAAACAGAAGTGACACGTCAATTAGCCCATAACTTAGGTGTTGAGTTGATTCGTTTTGATATGTCTGAATATATGGAAAGTCATACCGTCTCTCGTTTGATTGGTGCTCCTCCAGGCTATGTAGGTTATGACCAAGGTGGTTTGTTAACAGAAGCGGTTACCAAACAACCTCATGCCGTATTGTTACTTGATGAGATTGAAAAAGCACACCCCGATGTATTTAATTTACTTCTACAAGTTATGGATCACGGAACGCTAACGGACAATAATGGTCGTAAGGCTGATTTCCGTAATGTAGTGCTTGTTATGACTAGTAATGCTGGTGCACAAGAGATGGGGCGCTCTTCAATAGGCTTTACAGAACAAGATCATCAAACGGATGGTATGGAAATTATCAAACGTGCCTTCAGCCCAGAATTCCGTAACCGCCTTGATGGCATTATTCAATTTAAACCTTTATCAGCCGATGCCATTTTACGTGTTGCTGACAAAGCCGTGCTTGAACTTGAAATGTTATTACAAGATAAACACGTTACACTTGAAATTGATAATGATGCACGTCAATGGTTAGCTGAACACGGGTATGATGTTGCTATGGGGGCAAGACCTATGGCTCGATTAGTTCAAGAGAAAATAAAACGGCCATTAGCGGATGAATTATTGTTCGGTAAATTAAGCGAAGGCGGTCATGTTCGAGTGGTACTCCGAGCGGGTGAATTAGCTCTGGATTTGGTAACAGAAACGGAATCTGTTTAGCCCGCCTATTTATGGGGGATAGTGTCTACTACCCCTCAAGAATGCCATATAGTGGACAATAATAATTTGCTTATTTTAAAAGTTATTCACTAATTAATTTAGCTTATCAATCTAATCTCAAGAAAGCATCTCTAAGTAGTTGATTTACAATAACCGATGTGTAAGGCTTTGATTTTAAAGGTGAAATAAAAGGTGGTTAAAAAGTGAGCATTTTGAGTGTGAGTCAATCATATGAAGCACTTACAGATTTTCAAAGAGCTTATTAACAGAGTTATCCACAGATAATGTGGGTAACTTTACAGTTTTATGACAGAGCAAAGTCTGTGCCAATTACTTTATAACTCAATACCTTTTTGAGCTTGGATTCCAGCACGAAAAGCATGTTTAACATCATCAATTCGACTCACTGTATCAGCAGCTTCAATGATCGCATCTGGTGCACCACGACCGGTGATAATGACATGTTGCATGTTTGGACGGTCGGCAATATCAGCAATAACAGTATTAATATCAAGATATTTCATTTTCAGTACAATATTAAGTTCATCAAGTAATACCACATCAATACTAGAATCGCTTAATAAACGCTTGCAAACTTCCCAGCCAGATTTTGCTGATGCAATGTCTTGTTCTAGGTTTTGTGTGTCCCATGTAAAACCATCGCCCATGACATGGTATTCGACTTCATTAGGAAAGCGGCGGAAGAAGGTTTCTTCTCCTGTACTACAAGCACCTTTAATGAACTGCACAATACCAACTCGCATATCATGACCTAGAGCACGAGCAACCATACCAAAGCCAGATGAACTTTTTCCTTTACCATTACCCGTTATACACAACAACAAGCCTTTATCTTTGTCAGCCTGTTGGATTTGTCCATCAACAATAGATTTTTGTCGTTGCATGCGTTGATTGTGGCGAGTTATTTGGTTATCAGCCATGATGTATCTCGAAAAACTAAAGCATTATGCTAACAAAAAAGTTGACTGTAATGGTAGGGTATTTTATAGTGCGCGGCTACTTGAGGTGCTTTACAGTTGAAATACTGACAAAGTTAAACGGGAAGCTGGTGAGTCTTTAACAATTTAAAGATAAATCCAACACTGCCCCCGCAACGGTAAATGTTGATAAACAAACCATTAGTCACTGTGTTTTAAAACATGGGAAGGCGGTTTGCAAGGTGATAAACCACAACATGAGTCCGGAGACCGGCCTGAAGTTTCTTCGTAAGCATTTACACTTACGTTAATTACTATTTCAGGATCGCGGGTGAGCGACTCCTAGGAGAAAAAATGAAACATTCACATGGGCACTTTGCCTTGCGTGCAGCTGCACGTTTAACGATCGCTGCAATTGCAGCAAGCTCTTTTTCTATCAATGCTGAAGAATCACTTGATTCCATCACGGTAACAGCAAATAGAATGCCATCAGAAAATGTATTGGCAGCTACGACAGTTATTACCCGTTCTGATATTGAACGCCTGCAAATTACTGATTTACCTACATTATTATCCCGTCAACCAGGGGTTGATATCGCTACAAGTGGCGGTATTGGTAAGCAAAGCAGTATTTTTATGCGTGGAACCAACTCTAGTCATGTACTCGTATTAGTTGATGGTGTTAAATGGTATTCAGCCACCGCAGGTTCACCTGCTATCCAAGATTTTCCTGTAGAACAAATCGAACGAGTCGAAATCGTGCGTGGGCCACGTTCTGGACTGTATGGTGCTGAAGCTATTGGTGGTGTTATTCAGATTTTCACACGTAAAGGTCAACAAGGCGTGACTCCGTATGCCAAAGTCAGTTATGGTTCACATGATAGTAAACAGGTGTCTGCAGGCGTTAGTGGCGGAAATGAACAAACGAGCTACAATCTAAGTTTTAATCATCAATCTACAGATGGTATTAGTAGTATTAAGCTAAATAATCCAGACAAGGATAGTTATCGAAATAACAGTGCTTCTCTTAACTTAGATCACAATTTCAGTGATACTTTCAATGTCGGAATAAACTATTTGCGGGCTGAGGGATTCAATGACTATGACAGCGGATTCGATTCGATCGGAAGATATAAAGAAGAGAGTATCCAGCAAGTTATTGGTTTTAAATCACAATTAGATATTAATGATTTGTGGCAACTAAACGTTAATATTTCTGAGTCTCGTGATCAACGTGATGATTTTACTTATGGAGCAACAAATACTCGTCATCGTTTTGCTTCTGTTAGTAACTTACTAGAACTTAATGATAATCATGTAGTAAATATAGGCTTAGATTATAGTGTTGATGATGTTGATGGTGATACTACCTATAATGAAGATTCGCGTGATAATAAAGCTGCATTTCTTAGTTGGAATGGTAAAGCCAACAAACATAATTGGTTACTGAGCGCGCGTCACGATGATAATGAAGCATACGGAACGCACAATACTGGTACTGCAGAATGGGGATATTTACTGCAGGAAGGGTTAAAGTTTGTTGCAAGTGCTGGAACGGGGTTTAAGTCGCCTACATTTAATGATTTATATCATCCTTTTGGAAGTAATCCAGATCTTAAACATGAAGAGTCCAAAAGTTTTGGGCTGGGACTTATGGGAAGTGTTGAGAAGATCAACTGGGAACTACATGCTTATCAAACTAAAATAGATGATCTAATTGTTGCTAATGCACCTTTCTATATACCTGAAAATGTAGATAAAGCCAAAATAAAAGGGATTGAATTTGAAGTTTCAACAGTAGTTGCTAGCTTGGATATTGCAGCTAATGTTTCATTCTTAAAACCAGAAGATGAAACTACTGGTAATATTCTAGCTCGTAGAGCACAACGTTTAGCAAATCTCCATGCAGACAAGCAATGGGGCGCATGGTCAACAGGTGCTAGCTGGAAACTACGAGGTCATAGTTTTGATGATGCTGCCAATACAACACGATTAGGTGGTTATGGCTTAGTTGATATTCGTGCTGGATACCAGCTAGATCGAGATTGGCAGCTTCAGGCGAGTGTGAGCAACTTATTTGATAAGGAATATCAAACAGTTAATAATTACAATAGCTTGGATCGTACTGCAATGTTAACAATTTCTTATAAACCATAAATTTGATCTGGATCAGCTGTTTAACCTCTAAAATATTTACTATTTTTAGGTTAAACAGCTATTATCTAGAGTTTCAGTCACTGGAAATATCAAACATATGGATGTTATTGAAACACCGTCAGGGCACGCACTATATTCATCGCCTAATCTAAAAAGCTACTTCATTGTGATAAGTACTTTATTACTGATTGCAATATTGCTTGGTCAACTGTATCAAGATTTTCACCGTAAACAAGAACTCCTTGATTCTGAACGTATTCACTTGCATCAGCAGCAAAATTTATTAGCTTCTGAAATGATGGATAGTATGCTGCAATTGCATACAAGTTTTAATGATGTTTCAGCGGACAAAGTCGCAGGTAAATTGTTACAAGATACAAAGCACCTTATGTATTTAAAGGATGTTGTAACAGAAAAAAGCAAGCAACGAAATTTGGCCGCTAATAATAAATTATTAGCTGAGAAAGAAGCAGCATTAACACCTTATATTGAGGAGCTTTTACTTGTGGTCAACGAAGTGTTGGCTATGGTAGAGATAGGTTCTGTTAATCAGGATACTGTATCTTATTTATATCAACAGTTTTTTCCTCAATACACTCACTATCAGAGTGACAGTATTTATTTTATAGACGCATTGAGTGATTATTTAGAGCGAGAATCTTATGAGCATAGAATGATTCTTTGGGGTGTTGTTGGCATTATCATGTTGTTGGTAATCATTGTTGGTATTGTGTTTTATCGCTTGATTTCAGGGCTTGTTAAGAACCAGTTTGACTTGCTTGAAAAAGATAATCAATTACGCAAAGAAAATGAACATTCGCTCAATGAACAGAAAATGAAAATGCAGTCTATTTTAGACTCGACTGATGACTCAATCGTGTCTATTACAGCTGAAGGAGCTATTGATTCGTTTAATAAAACTGCTGAGATTATGTTTGGCTACCCCGCAGCACTTATTATAGGTAAAAATGTTAAAACCTTGATGACAGAGCCATTTGCATCAGAGCAAGAGGAGTACTTACGACAATATCTTCAAACTGGCGACAAAGGTGAGTTTGGTCGTGGTCGAGAAGCTATTGCTAAGCGTGTTGATGGTAGTGAGTTCCCAATCTATATCTCATTCAATGAAATTGAAGCATCAGAGCCAAAATTATTCACGGGTATTATTCAAGATGTTACCCGATGGAAAAAATCTGATGCAAAATTACAACAAACTATGGCGGAGTTACGAGGTCAGCAAGAGCTGTTAGAGAATGAAGAAAAAATTGCTCGCCATGTATTTGAAAATATTACTGCAAGTAATAATGATATTTTGCCAGAAATATCTTCATGGTGTGAACCTATGGGAACATTCAGTGGTGATTTAATGCTTTCTATAGTCTTACCGTCAGGTGCTCTTAGGGTGATTTTATGTGATTTCACTGGACATGGCCTACCGGCGGCTTTGGGAGCCGTACCAGTATCGTCTATACATAGCGCTATGGCACAAAAAGGTTTGCCATTAGAAATTCTGATGGAAGAATTAAATAGTAAATTAAACGCACTATTACCAACAGGTATTTTCTGTTGTATTGCAGGAATTGATATCGATGCAACACGAACATTTGCACGTATTTGGAATGCAGGCTTACCAGATGTTATGTTAGTCAGTAAAACTGGCGATATAAAGCAGAAAATCAAGTCTAAGCATTTTCCTCTTGGCGTGGCCAATTATCAACAAGATGAAATGCATTGCGAGGATATACGGTTAGAAACAGGTGATGCTATTTACATTTATAGTGATGGAATAACCGAAGCCGAAAATCAGGTTGGTGATATGTTAGGTCAAGCAGAATTTGAACAGCTTTTAATGACAAAAACAGATGAAAATGGTCGCTTAATTAACATTAGAAATTCGGTCAAAAAATTCATGGATGGAACGTCTCTAACAGACGATCTTTCATTAATAGAAGTAAAAACACTAGTCACAATGGAAGATATTACCTTAGAATCGTAGACTATTCTGATTTTTAGTGGCCCCAAAATGACCAATTCCTATAAAGACCAAGGCTTTGCAACTCGTGCTGTTCGCGCAGGACAACAACGAACTCATGAAAATGAGCATGCTGAACCGATCTTTCTCACATCAAGTTATGTATTTGATAGTGCGGAGCAGGCAGCTGCACGTTTTGGTGGAGATGAGCCAGGAAATATCTATTCACGCTTTACCAATCCAACTGTTCGCACCTTTGAACAGCGTTTAGCATCACTAGAAGGTGCTGAGTCAGCAGTGGCAACCTCATCAGGCATGTCAGCAATACTATCAACCTTTATGGCATTACTGTCTGCAGGTGACCATATTGTGTCATCACGCAGTATTTTTGGAACGACGCGTGTTTTATTTGATAAATATTTAGCTAAGTTTGGTGTGCAAACGGATTATGTAGCGTTAACTAACCTTGAAGATTGGCAACAAGCAATTAAGCCCAATACTAAAGCACTGTTTTTAGAAACACCTTCAAATCCTATGAATGAAGTGGCAGATTTAGCTGCATTGTCAGCTTTGGCTAAGGCGCATGATTGTTTATTAATTGTCGACAATTGCTTTTGTACACCAGCATTGCAACAACCTCTCTCTTTTGGGGCTGACATCGTTGTGCATTCAGCCACTAAATATATTGATGGTCAGGGTCGTTGTATAGGTGGTGCTGTTGTTGGTGATGCTCAGCTTGTTGGTGAAGAAGTGTACGGCTTTCTACGTACTGCAGGGCCAACAATGAGCCCATTTAATGCTTGGACATTCTTAAAAGGTCTAGAAACGCTCGAGTTGAGAATGAATGCTCATTCAGCATCAGCATTGCAGTTAGCACAGTGGCTAGAACAGCAGCCCAATGTGACTAAAGTCTTTTACTCTGGTTTACCCAGCCATCCTCAACATGGGCTGGCTAAACAACAGCAGTCTGCCTTCGGTGGGATTATCGCTTTTGAAGTTAAAGGTGGCCAAGAGGGGGCGTGGAAATTAGTTAATTCGACACAGTGGTTATCAATTACTGCGAATCTAGGCGATACAAAAACAACGATTACTCACCCAGCAACAACTACACATGGTCGCCTGACAGAAGAAGCTCGTGCAGAAGCAGGCATTACAGCTGGCATGTTACGAATTTCTGTTGGCTTGGAATCAGTTGAAGATATTCAAGCTGATTTACAACATGGATTAGAATTACTTTAAGATTTCTCCCTTTAGTATTATAGGTTTAAAAGAGTAGGCATAAAAACTGCATAAACATAACTAAAATTATCTATATGTCATATAACCGTCTTTATTTTTCAGTCGGTTAGAAGATGTAAGTAATAAAAAACAATAGGTTATAAGTTTATGCTTCGTTTGGGAAAAGTTTTTACTCTTTTGATGGTATTGGTATTAATCATGCCAATGCGGCAAGTTTACGCCACTATTGCAGAACCTGTGAGTGATGTCAGAATCTTAATTGATGTATCTGGCAGTATGAAGAAAAATGATCCTAATAATCTTCGCTCTCCAGCATTAAGACTGATCATTGGTCTATTACCTGATGATGCTCAATCTGGTGTATGGACATTCGCTAAATATGTCAATATGTTGGTGCCACTTCGCGAAGTCAATGATGCTTGGAGGTTGGAAGCAGAGCGTCAATCAAAGCAAGTACATTCATATGGTTTATTTACTAATATTGAACAAGCTTTAAATAAAGCAACAGCAAACCAAAAAGTGGCTGACTCTAAACATCGACGCAGTGTTATTTTATTATCTGATGGTTTAGTAGATGTATCGACTAATGCCGACACAAATAAAATATCACGCCAACGCATTCTCAGTGATATTGTCCCTAGACTGAAGAAAGCAAATGTGGCTGTTCATACCATTGCCTTATCAGATACTGCTGATCATGAATTGTTGCGTTCAATCTCATTAGCAACAGATGGCTGGTACGAACAAGTCGACAGTGCTGATGAATTACAGCGTGTCTTTTTACATTTATTTGAAAAGGCAGCAAAACGCGATACCGTTCCCTTATTAGATAATCATTTTAAGATTGATGACAGTGTCACAGAAATGACAGTATTAATCTTTAGAAGAGAAGGGGCAAAAGAAACGAAGTTATTACTTCCTGATCAGTCACAAATTAGTCTCGAACAAAGACCTGACAACGTACGTTGGCACAGTGAGGGCAATTATGATTTGATAACGATTGATAATCCATTGTCTGGTGCATGGCAGATTGATGCCGATGTTGACCCTGATAATAGAGTAATGGTCGTAACAGACCTAAATCTACAAACAACAGACTTACCCAATAATATATTGATTGGTGAGACGTTCGATTTTGATGCTAGTTTGACTGAAAAAGCAAAAACAATTGTAAGACAAGATTTCTTGAAATTAGTGGACGCACAGTTAAAAGAAGAATCAGAAATAGCGGATGCTATTGAAACAAGTTTGAATGAAGAGCAAAAAGAGGGTGTTTATCGTGCTCATGTAGGTGAAACTTTCCAAGCTGGCCGTAATGATGTTGTGATTACTTTTCGAAGTGCTACATTTGAGCGAGAACGTCGCCAAAGTATTAATGTAGTGGAAACACCATTTGATATTAATGTGGAGCAATTAAAAGATCAAGAATCACGTACACATAGATTAACTTTAAAGCCTGATGCAGATTTAATTAATCCAGAAAAGCTTAGTATCGCAGCTCTATTGACGGCTGAAGATGGTAGTGAATGGTCATATGATGTGATGCGAAATACAGATTTAGAATGGCAGCTAACATTAGCAGACCTAGAGAATGCTCAACAATATAGTGTGGCATTACAGATCCGTGGTGAAACGTTGAAAGGGCGTAGTTTATTCTTACAGCCTGATGTGATTATTCTAGATGATGAGTTGTTTGTGCCTGAAGAAGATATTATTGAAGTGTTAGAGCCGGTCATAGAAAATCAAGATGAAGAACAAATAACAGAGATTGACGATATGACTGATGAGCCTGTCATTGATGAAATGGCTGGCAATGATGATGAATTCTTAAATGAGTTTGATGATGAATTAATAGATGAATCAGATGCAATGTTAGAAGAAACTAACACTGGGGATGAAAGTTTATCTCCAGCAATTAAATTAGCGATTGGTAACGGTATTATTCTTTTCTTAATCGTAATGGCCATTTTCTTCTGGCGACGTAAAAGTTCAGCCAGCAAAAATCCAGGAGAACAATTATAAATGGATATGACAGACCCAACCCTACAAATGTTAGCTTATGAGCTAGCGGCAATCTTTGCCGTCTTAAGTGTTTGGCTGATTTTACGTGCAAATAAAAAAAAGAAACAAGCTAATGAGGCCGCATCAAAAGCAGTAAAAAGATTGAAAAGAGCTAAAGATAGGCGTGTAAATGCACTTTCTGAAACATTGACTGAAAAATATGGTTTAAGTGCCGAAGCCCTAAATCAGACTGTGACAGAAATACAAGATAGAGAGCAGCAAATTTATAAGGTATTACTAACATTATTTGTTGATCAAGATAATAAATCTTTAACTGTTTTTCCTGAACAATTAGAACAAGCGATAGATGCCTGCTTAAACTTATTACCTGTTGGTAGAACCATAAACGCTGATGATGCTGAAGATCTTAGCGAAAAAATTGCAGAAATGAGTCTAAAGATAGATCAATTAATCATAGAGGCAAAACAAACTGATGATCAGCTTAATGCACCTACGGAAGTTAGTGCTGATGAGATAGGAAATGATGAAAAAGTATTAATTGAAAGTACATCTGAAGAGCCTAATGTTGACGCAGAAATAAAAACTGGAGAGCTAAGTGAAGAGTTAGGTGATATCGATGTTTCAGAAGAAGGTTTTACAATTGAATCTACGGATAATAATTCAGTGGATGAGAGTATCAGTGGTGACAATGATACTGAAGAACAGTCAGAACAAAGCGACAACACTGAAACCGAAGACGTTGCTGAAGTAGTTGAAACTATTGAAGATGCAGTAGATGAAATCTTAAGTCCTGAATCATCAACAGACGTTACAGATGATGACGTCGATGCACTATTAGCAGATCTTGATATGGATCTACCAGAACAAGACCTTACTGAAGGGATAGATTTATCTTCTATAGATGAAGATGATAGTGACGAAGAGATAAATGTAAAAAAGCCTAATGCTGAATCAGTAGATACTCCTGCAGATTCAGCAAGTTCAGATCTGAAGGAGATATCAGCACCAGAAACAGTCGCAGCTAGTGATGATATCGATGACTTATTGGCGTCAGTAGAAGCTGCTGAAGAACCAACTGAGGATGTTGAAGAAGAGGTTGATATTGATCAGCTGTTAGCCGAACAATCAGCACCAGAAACAGTCGCAGCTAGTGATGATATCGATGACTTATTGGCGTCAGTAGAAGTAGCTGAAGAACCAACTGAGCAAGTTGAAGAAGAGGTTGATATCGATCAGCTATTAGCCGAACAATCAGCACCAGAAACAGTCTCAGCTAGTGATGATATCGATGACTTATTGGCATCAGTAGAAGTAGCTGAAAAACCAACTGAGCAAGTTGAAGAAGAGGTTGATATTGATCAGCTGTTAGCTGAGCAATCAGAGCCAGAAACAGTGACAGCTAGTGATGATATTGATGACTTATTGGCGTCAGTAGAAGTAGATGAAGAACCAACTGAGCAAGTTGAAGAAGAGGTTGATATTGATCAGCTATTAGCCGGGCAATCAGAGCCAGAAACAGTGGCAGCCAGTGATGATATCGATCAGCTGTTAGCTGAGCAATCAGAAGTAGAAACAGATGAAGAAAGTGAAGACGTTGATGACTTATTAGATTCATTAGAAACAACTGATGTATCAATTAGAGAAAATGGAGTCTCTGATATTGAAGCTGATCTATTAGATTCACAAGAAATTAGCGAAGAAGAACCAGAAGAAATTTTACCTAGCAATAAAATGAGTGATTATCTCAATAGCGGCTGGGATAGTATTGTTCCAGATGTGTATAACAAGACTGATGTTGCTCACCCTGTAGAAGTTGAGGCTGAGCTGGATGTTAAATCAGAAGAAGTAGCAGGTGAAGATAAACCCTTTATTACAGAAGAAGAGCAATTAACCGCTTTAATGACGAATGTTCAAGAAGATGAAGGTAATGATGAAATTAAAGCAGATGCTGAACTAGCTAGTAATGAGGTTCAACAGCCTGAAACAAATGAAGTTGAACCAGTTTCTGAACTAGATTCTTTACGTTCTAAGGTGAGAGAAAGAACTCAGCAATTAAAAGCTGAACAAGAAGCAAAAAAGAGAGAACTTGAACAGGAAAGCATTGTTGATGATTTACCCGTTCTAGATAGTTCTGAACAAGAAAATAGTACAGTTGATGATGTTGATGTAGTTGAGGCCGAAATGTCTATAGAACCGCTTCCATCTGAAAATGAGCTTGATAATATGCTATCTGAAATAAGGGAGCTTGAGCAGGAAGATACTTTAGCTGGAAAGCCTGAAGAATTAGTTGAGCCTCAATCAAGTGAAGCGGAGTTAAAAGCTATTTTATCCAGTATTCCTTCTTTTTCACAAATGAATAAGAAGTAAGTAGTCGATATTAGTAAATTATGAAACTATCAATATCTTCATTTTGAAAAATCAGATCTTCAACGGCAATTTCGAGTTGATTGGCGCTTAAAGCGCAAGCTATTACAAAGCCCATTTAAGCACTAGCTGTTCGCTGAACTCACCCAAATAAGGGTAAGTTTTTTGATAACAGCTAGTGCTTGATGTTGCATCTGGTTTAAGCTAAGGAATCTCTTTGTTGCTGTAACTGAGATAGAGATTGTTCCATTTCAGTCAGTTTATCACGTTCTTTTTGAACTACAGCCGCTGGTGCCTTAGCAGTGTAGTTTTCATTGCTTAATTTACCTGCAGATTGTTTGATCACTTTGTCTAATTTAGCTATTTCTTTATCCAGACGTTTGATTTCAGCACCTTTATCAATCAGGCCTTCTAATGGAATTAATATTTCCATTTTACCAACCAAAGCAGTTGATGCCGCTGGAGGCTCACCATCTAATAACTCAATTTTTTCTAAGTTAGCTAGGCGGCTTAAGAAATCACGGTTAGCTTCTAAACGTGTGATATCTTCGTTTGTACTATCTTTTAATAAAACAGGTAATTGTTTTTTAGGTGGAATATTCATTTGTGAACGAATAGAACGAATGCCTGTAATAAACTCCATCATCCATTCCATATCGGCAACGGCAGTGGAATCAATCTTACTGTCGTCAGAGATTGGGAATGGTTGGCTCATGATTGTAGCACCAGATTTACCCGCTAGCGGTGCAACCGTTTGCCAAATTTCTTCGGTAATAAATGGCATAAAGGGATGGGATAAACGTAATACTGTTTCTAAAACACGGACTAATGTACGACGTGTACCTCGTTTAGCTGCCTCAGAGGCACTGTCATTGTTTAGAACTGGTTTAGAGAGTTCTAAGTACCAATCACAGTAATTATTCCAGATAAACTCATAGATACCTTGTGCGGCATGATCAAAGCGGTAGGCTTCAATAGCAGCCGTGACTTCTTGTTCTGTTGTTTGCAGCTTAGAAATAATCCAACGATCAGCTAGACTTAATTCAACGTCATTATTATCAACGCCGTTATCTTGTCCTTCAGTATTCATTAATACATAACGAGCAGCATTCCATAATTTATTACAGAAGTTACGGTAACCACCAATTCGGCTCATATCAAAATTGATATCACGGCCGGTTGATGCAAGCGAAGCAAAGGTAAAACGCATTGCATCTGTACCGTGAGATTCAATACCCTCAGGGAATTCTTTACGTGTTGCTTTTTCAATTTTTGCAGCAAGTTGTGGTTGCATCATGCCTGATGTACGTTTAGATACTAATGATTCAAGATCGATACCATCAATAATGTCGATAGGGTCTAATACATTACCTTTAGATTTTGACATCTTATGGCCGTGCGAATCACGTACTAAACCATGAATATAGACTTCTTTGAATGGCACATCGTCCATAAACTTCAAGCCCATCATCATCATTCTGGCTACCCAGAAGAAGATGATGTCAAAACCAGTTACTAGAACACTAGTCGGATACCATGTTTTTAATGCTTCACTATCTTCAGGCCAGCCTAAAGTTGAGAAAGGCCATAGTGCAGATGAGAACCAAGTATCAAGTACATCTTCATCTTGAGATAGTTTGACATCATTTGCTAAATTGTTTTCTGAGCGAACTGTTTCTTCATCATGAGCAACATAGACATTACCTTCTTCGTCATACCAAGCAGGGATACGATGTCCCCACCAAATTTGACGAGAGATACACCAGTCTTGAATGCCATCCATCCAGTTATAGAACGTTTTATCCCAATTGCCGGGCACAAATTTAATCTTGCCTTCTTGTACTGCTTTTACAGCAGGTTCAGCTAATACATCAGCTTTTACATACCATTGATCAGTTAATAATGGTTCGATAACAGCGCCGCTGCGGTCACCACGAGGTACCATTAACTTGTGATCTTTAATACCTTCTAACAAGCCTAGTTCTTTTAAATCGTGAACGATGACATCACGTGCTTCGTAACGATCTAACCCCCAGTATTTTTTGGGTGCTTCCTCGTTAATAGCTGCATCAATAGTAAGAATATTGTATTTTGGTAGATCATGACGTTGACCCATTTCAGCATCATTAAAGTCATGGGCAGGAGTTATTTTCACACAGCCTGTACCAAATTCAGCATCGACATAATCATCAGCAATGATAGGGATTTCACGACCGACAAGCGGCAATGTAATTGTTTTGCCAATGAGGTGTTGGTAACGCTCATCATCGGGGTGAACGGCAACAGCACTATCACCGAGCATTGTTTCAGGACGAGTAGTCGCAACAACTAAATGAGCCGAGCCATCTGTCAACGGGTAACGAAAGTACCACATATGACCTGATTCTTCTTCTGATAATACTTCAAGATCAGAAACAGCAGTGTGTAGAACAGGATCCCAGTTAACCAGACGTTTGCCGCGGTAAATCAAACCTTCTTTGTGTAATTGAACAAAGACATTTTTAACCGCTTCAGACAAACCATCATCCATGGTGAAACGTTCTCGTTCCCAATCCATAGAAGTACCCAAACGGCGTAATTGATTGGTAATTTCGCCACCAGATTCTTCTTTCCAGTCCCAAATGCGGTCAATAAAAGCATCACGTCCTAAATCATGACGTGTTTTACCTTCAGCATTGAGTTGGCGTTCTACGACCATTTGAGTTGCGATACCCGCATGATCTGTACCTGCCTGCCATAAAGTATTATCACCTTTCATACGATGGTAGCGGGTGAGTGTATCCATGATTGTATCTTGGAAAGCATGCCCCATATGTAGGCGGCCAGTAACATTCGGCGGTGGTAACATAATGGCGTAAGGCGTGCCCTCACCAGATGGTTTGAACTCACCATTCTGTTCCCAAGTTTGGTACCAGCGTTGTTCTATTTCGTCAGGACTGTATGTCTTTTCCATGATTTTTTCTAAAAGTTGAATTAAAAAAATAAGACGGGCATTATACCTTGATGTGAATCGAATTTGGTCAGGGAATATCAGCTTGAAGCATGTTAATAAGATAAGTGAAGTGCGTGGATGAATATTTCACGAAAAATGAGTGTGATAGTAATTGCCTGCGTATTGCTTGTATCGCTGTCTTCGCTGTGGGTTTATTACCATTATTCGAAGCAAGCGTTGCTCAATACAACATTGAGCCAAGTTCAAGCTAGAACAATAAAAACAATCGACTATTATCAGCGCTTTATTCAGCTAGCGTCACCAAATCTAAAAGCGCTGTCTCAATTGTTAAATAACGAATTAGACAAATCAGAGTTTAATAATACTGTTCCTTTTGCCCAAAGAATGATGCAGTTTGAAGATGGTGCTTGGCGTAATATAAGTAGTACGTTCAACGGTCAAGAACAAGCTGGTTTATTTCTACCTTCTAATATTAAAATTACAAACCAAACGAAGCGGTTTTATACAACTGCTATGGATGTATTTGATGGCTTTGCTACATCAGCAACATCAAATCAGATTTTTGATAATATTTGGATGCTAGGACATGATCGTAGCCAATTAATTTTTGACATATCTTATCCAGATTTTGTTTATTTAATGTCGAATAATACAGATTATACATCGTCACCATCGATGACACTGGCATCACCAGAGATTAACCCGGAAAGAAAAGTGCAATGGACACCAGCACGGTTTAACCCTGATTCTCAAACATGGATGACTAGCGTTGTTTATCCACTTGATATTAAAGGGGAATGGCGTGCTACTCTAGGAATTGATATTGGCTTAGAGAAAGTATTCTCTTTACTGAATTCTGATGAAGATCGCTATCAGAATGAACAACATTTTGTTATTGATAAAGAAGGTGCATTGATACTTGCCGGTCCTTGGCAAAATGAGCTGGAAGAAAATCCAGATTCATTTAAATTGGACGAGCGTGCAAAAGAATTAAACGAGATATTAGTCCATACAGAGAGTACTGATGTTGGAATCCTGAATCCAATAATTTTCCAAGGTGTAGAGCATCAGGTTATTAGCAGTAATATATTACCAATGGGCTGGAAATGTTTTCGCTTAATTCCCACGGATGAAATCTATCAGCCGCTACAGGAAAAATTAGTCAAAACATCGGTACTTCTTCTATTGATGGCTGCGTTGCTAGGATTGCTAATCAATGCTGCAGTAAGGAAGTTAATGGTGTTACCTTTATTACAAATGGCAGACCAAGCCCGATCTTATACTTTAGGTCATAAACCAACGGCAGTCGTAATTCGTGGTCATGACGAGGTGGCGGAATTGAATTCTGCTTTCCAATCGATGCATGAAGAATTAACCAAAGACTCAGAACAATTATTACAATCTGAACGTCGTTATAGACAGGTTGTTACAACTATTAATGAAGCTATTGTTCAAATCGATAAAGAACATAATTGGCAATTTCTAAGTCCTGTTTGGAAAAAACTGTCAGCTTATGATTTACAGTACTCTTTACATCGCCCAGTCAGTGATTTTTTCCACCCTGCAGATCAGGAGTTTTTAAGTCGAATATTAGATTTATTACTGGAAAATAAACAACCGTCATGGAATGGAGAGCTAAGACTAAAACGTTTAGATAAACGTTATATATGGGTGAAGCTTTCCCTGCATATTAGTAAGGAAGACTCTGAACAAGCGATTAGCGGTACGATAGAAAACATTCACATTAATCATATTACTAGAGCAACTAATCAACTAATTAGAACAGCCGAACAAATGGTGATAACGTCAAATTGCTCAGTGACGACGATCTTAGAATTTTTAACGAAAGAATTACGAGATATTACTGATTTACCTTTAGTTTGGGTTAAGGTTTGTAAAGATAATCAAGGTCAGATTTTGAGTCATGCGGGTGAAATATCAGCTTTCTTATTTGAAAACAATAATACATGGTCTGGCTTGCATAATGATGATAGCCCTATTATTGCAAGTGTACGCGACCATGTATTGGTACATGTTACTGTAGGGAGTGAGCTTCCCTTAGAATGGCAACAACGCCTAGAAAATGATGATATTAAGGATAGTTTATTTTTACCTTTCTATCTTGCTGGAGGTGAAACTCATGCAGTCATTGGCCTGCATAGCCAACATATAAATACATTTGATAGTGAATTCCAGCAAGTAATGACTGATTTTTCTGCTGGTTTACGCCTTATTTGTCAGATGGCAGAAGATCAGAACCTGATGCGACTTCATCGTGCCGCTGTTGAGAAAACAGCAAATGCAATTATGATTACCGATTTTTATGGAAAGATAGAGTGGGTGAACGATGCCTTTAGTAGACAAACTTTCTTTCAGCCTAGCGACGTTATCGGATTGAAACCAAATATTTTAAATTCAAATAACGAAAAGTCTAAGCAATATATAGAGGATATGTGGGCAACGATAAAAACAGGTGAGGTTTGGAGCGGGGAGATTGTTAACCGACGAAAAGATGGTAGTTTTATCTCTGTCTATCAGACCATTACCCCTTTAAGGGATGATGTAGGAGAAATTACTCATTATGTATCAGTGAGTGAAGATGTTACTGAGCGTAAAGAAAATGAAAAACGTATTGCATTTATGGCAACACATGACGAGTTAACAGGGCTTCCTAATCGAAACCTACTGGATGATCGATTGCAACATGCCATTGTTCATGCCAAACGGCAGCAGACTAAAATGGCCGTATTGTTTATAGATATTGATCACTTTAAATATATTAATGACTCATTAGGGCATCAGATAGGTGATGAATTACTCAAATCTTTGGTAGCACGTTTAACTTCTGAACTGAGAGAAGAAGATACGGTAGCTCGTTTCGGTGGTGATGAGTTTGTTGTTGTTCTTCCTGAAGTAAGCGAGCTCAGTAGTACAAAAGAACTTGCCAATAATTTGTTGAAAAAAATAAAAGAGCCCTATGATATTAAAGGGCATGAGTTGATGATCACCAGTAGTATAGGGATTAGTATTTTTCCAGATGATGCCACTACTGCAGATGATCTAATACAACATGCTGATGCAGCAATGTATCTGGCCAAGGAGCAGGGTCGAAATAATAATCAGTTTTATACGCCTGAGATTAATGAAAAAATAATGCGACGATTGAACTTGGAGAAAGCGCTTCGTAAAGCGATTGAACTTGAACAGTTTGTTTTGTATTACCAAGCAAAAATCGATCTAGCAACAAATAAAATCACTGGCATGGAAGCATTAATTCGTTGGCAGCATCCTGAAATGGGTTTGGTTTCACCAATAGAATTCATCCCTTTAGCAGAAGAAACGGGTGTTATTTTAGACATTGGTGATTGGGTGATGCTAACTGCATGCAAACAAATGAAAGCATGGGAGAGTGACTATCCTGATCTTGAAAATATGTCGATCAATGTTTCTGCCCGACAATTTTGGCAAGATGGTTTTATGGATCGCGTTAAATCTATTCTCGCTGAAACAGAAGTAACTATAGATAAAATAGAATTTGAACTTACTGAAAGTGTCGTTATGGATAATGTTGACATTGCAATTACTACTATGAACAAACTGAAAGAGCTTGGGATCTATTTAAGTATCGATGACTTCGGTACGGGGTATTCCAGTCTGAGTTATTTGCAACAGTTTCCTGTAGATGTGCTAAAAATTGATCGGACATTTGTTAATGGTATAAAAAATGAGCAATCTGACTCCGCTATAATACGTTCGATTCTTGCTTTAGCAGATAACTTTAATTTACGTGTGGTTGCTGAAGGGATTGAAGAAGAATATCAACAGAAAGTATTAACAGCACTAGGTTGTCATTATGGTCAGGGTTACTATTTTAGCCGTCCTGTCAGTGCAAAAGAGATGGCGGCACAGTTAAATGAACAATTAACTGGATAGCCATGAGGCACTTTAAATCGAGTGACTTTCCAGTTCATAGCCACGCTGTTTGTAAAATTGATAACGTTTTCTTCCTGCTACTTTGACATCATCTTGATCATTCACAAATTCTGCAACACGCTCAAATTGACTAAAAAATAGTGGTTGTTCTGATGCAAGATTAATCAGTAGTTCCATTAGTCGCGGAGGTTCTGAGTCGTGACCGATTAATATCTGACTAGCATGACTATCTTGGTCACTAGTTAAATTATGTGGAATAAAACTCTCGGCACGAAAAGCCCATAAAGCTTGATTAAATTGCTCTGCTTGCTCAGCATCATCAGTGTGTATATAGATGTTCTGACCTTGATGATAGGCTTTTGAAACCAATCGGCAGGCAAACACCTGCCGATCATGTTCAATATCGCCTTTTAATATATAAAAGCTGATGCTGGTCATTTGTACCTTTAGCTCTTATCTGCAATGCGGTTCAATAAATATTGCACTAATAGTGGCACAGGACGACCTGTTGCCCCTTTAGCTTTGCCACTGTTCCAAGCGGTACCTGCGATATCAAGGTGGGCCCAAGTAAATTTTTCTGTAAAGCGAGCTAAGAAACAAGCCGCTGTAACACTACCAGCTTCTTTGCCACCAATATTGGCAATATCAGCAAAGTTACTATCTAATTGTGGTTGATAGTCATCCCATAAAGGTAACTGCCACGTGCGATCATAACTATCATTACCTGCTTGCAATAAGTCATCAGCAAGGTCTTGATCATTAGCCATTAAGCCCGTTGCTTGGCGGCCTAGAGCGACAATGACCGCACCGGTTAATGTTGCAATATCAATGACGATTTCAGGGTTGAATCGTTCGCTATACGTTAATGCATCACATAAAATTAGCCGACCTTCAGCATCAGTATTAAGGATTTCAATTGTTTTGCCTGCCATGCTAGTCACGATGTCACCCGGTTTATTAGCATCACCATCAGGCATGTTTTCTGAGCTTGGCACGATACCTACAACATTAATCGCTAAGTTCAGTTCAGCAATCGCTGAAATCGTACCAAATACGCTTGCAGAACCACACATATCGTATTTCATTTCATCCATGCCTTGTGATGGCTTGAGAGAAATACCACCGGCATCGAAAGTTAAACCCTTACCAACTAGAACAACAGGGCGATCGTCACCTGCACCTTGGTAATTCATCGTAATAAGCTTAGCTGGTTCACGACTACCACGAGATACTGATAATAATGACCCCATTCCCAACTCTTCCATTTCAGCTTCATCAAGAATTGTTGTCGTTACACTATCGAAGCGATTACCAAGTTCTACTGCTTGGTCTGCTAAATACGTTGGTGTACAAATATTGCCAGGTAAATTGCTTAATTCACGAGCGAGATTCATACCTTCACCAATAGCTTGTCCTGTTTGTGCGGCTAATTCACTACTAGAGTCTGGGCTAAAAAAACCGAGCTTGTTAAGTGGTTGCTGTGGTGGTTTAACATTACTTTTGGTTTGAGTGTATTTGTATAATGTAGATTCAGCCATGATAACTGTTTGGCGTATTTTCCATTCAGTAGAGCGCGCATTAAGTTTAATTTCTGCTAAACAACTTGTTGCATCATCAGCACCAGATTCATTAAGTACTTTAGTCGCTGCAGTTACTGCTGTATTAAAATCATTTTCAGTTGTTGCATCTTTTTTACCGCAACCGACCAGTAAGAGTCTTGGGCTAGTTAATCCATCCACATCTTGTAGCAATAGCGTTTGTCCGGCTTTGCCTGTAATATCGCCACGTGCAATGATTTTTGTAATGTAGTTATTACTTTGCTCATTAATAAGCTCAGCACTTGGGCTTAGTTCGCCTTGATCAAAAATGGCAACAACAACACAATCTGTTTGCTGTGTTGAGGGTGTATTAGCGGTGACAAAATACTGCATTGATTTCTCCTAAGAGTGTAGATGATTTAGACTGCAATTTTGATTAAGTCCAATTGACCAACCTATTTTAACGAAGACCACCAAATAATGCCTGTAATTCGTCAATTTTTTCATACTTATTTATCAGTTATTGACCGATATTTGTTAAGAGAGTTTTCTCTAAACTTATTGGCGGTAACAAGTGTATTGTGGTTGATATTTGTTGCGACACGCTTTGCACGTTACTTGGCGCAGGCTGCGGTTGGCAACCTACCAAGTGAGGTTATCTTTACCTTATTAGGATATAGTTCTTTAGGCGCATTATCATTGTTATTACCGATGGGGACTTTTTTAGCCGTCATGTTAGCGCTAGGCCGCATGAATGCCGATAATGAGCTGACAGTTATCTCTGCCTGCGGAATTCCTTTTAATCGATTGGTACGAAATGTGGCGCTATTTGCGGGGACTATTTCAATCATTGTTGCTGTATTGTCATTAGTTATCGTACCTAATGTTTTATCAGGTCGGTATGAATTAGAGCAACGCGCGAAAATGTCTGCAGATACCAGTGGTTTAATTGCAGGTAACTTTAAAGAAAGTCGTAATGGTGATTGGACATTCTACTCACAAGGATTGTCGGAAGATAAGCAGGGAATGATTAATGTATTTATTGAAATTCACCAAGATACGCGTCCTTTAGTTTTCCGTGCAGATAAAGGCCGATTCGAAATTGATGCTGAAACAGGTAATAAGTATTTGATCTTAGAGAAAGGCTATCGCTATGAAGGGCAAGCAGGTGATCAAGATTTTACAATTGCTCAATACAAAACACATAGCTTGATGATTGAAAAGGGCGAAGAAAAGCAAGTTCGGGAACGTCAAAAAGCACTACCCACATCTACATTATGGCAACGTGGACAAGCAAGAGATTTGGCTGAAGTGCAATGGCGAACATCATCTGCAATTATGGCCTTTGTACTATCTCTATTAGCCATCACGCTTGCTAATACAGGGCCGCGAAAAGGGCGCTATGCGGGACTATTTCCTGCCATTCTTGTTTACATTATTTATAGTAACTTATTGGGCATTACGCGAGCATGGGTATCGAAAGGTGTGATGGCACCATTTATCGGAGCTGTGTGGGTTCATATTTTAATGGTTATAGTTTTATTACTGATGTTGAATAAACATAAGATTCGATATTGGTGGCAGAAATATCAATCGAACAAAGAGCAAGAGGCTGTGTAATGGGCTTATTACAGCGTTATATTGCTAAAACGATATTAGCCAGTACATTTATGGTTTTATTGGTCTTATTAGGCCTTTATACCTTTATGGATTTTATCAGCGAACTCGATGATCTTGGTAGGGGCAAATATCAGTTAAGCGATATCCTGACATATTTGCTGTTGTCCATGCCTAAAAGAATCTATGAGTTGCTGCCGATCGCGGCTCTATTAGGAAGCGTTTTGGGTTTAGGGAATTTAGCTAGTCAAAGTGAACTAGTCGCTATGAGAGCAGCAGGTGTCTCTATTCAGAAAATCAATAAAGCAGTCATGATTGTTGCCCTATGTTTGATGTTCGTAGCCGTTTTTACCGGTGAAGTAATACGACCACCAGCCGAACAAAAAGCACGAGAAGTTAAGTCGATGGCTCAAACGGGCACAGTAGGCTCACGTTCTAGACATGGTTTTTGGACTCGGGATAGTCTACATTTCAATCATATTCAACGAGTCCTTCCAGATGGCCGATTTTCTGGCATCTCAATCTATGAGTTTGATAAAGAAAATAGATTACGCATTGTCACCAAAGCTAAAGAGGCCGAGTTTGGGGATGACAATTGGATCTTAACTGATGTTATCCAAAGTACGCTTGATGAAAAAGGCGTTAAAGTGAGATCTGTTGAACATACACGTTGGGAGTCTCAATTAAACCCAGGAATGTTAAATATTGTTGTTGTTCCACCAGAATTTTTGCCTGTTTGGGACTTAATGGAATATATTTCTTATTTAAAAAGTAACTTCCAGGCTGTAGAGCGGTATCAAATGGCATTTTGGATGAAAGTAATGATGCCTATTAGCTCAGCTGTGATGGTATTTTTAGCCGTTCCATTTGTATTTGGTCCTCTACGCTCATCACCTATTGGTGGACGAATATTAGCAGGTGCCTTGGTTGGGATTGGTTTTCACCTATTTAATCAGAGCTTCCAGCATATAGGTCTAGTTTTCGGCTTTTTACCTTGGTTGTCAGCAGCATTCCCAACCATCGTGTTTGCACTGATCGGATGGTATTTTATGAAGAAGATCCGTTAACGAAAGCTATTTGTTTTTCCAATGGATAAGTAAACTGAGTTTTATATTAAAAGTAAGGGACAGTCCTAGATAAAAAATAATCTAGGATGGCAAGATGAGGAAAAGTAGAATATGAAACAGTAAAAAAAGTATATTATCCAATATACATTATCTGATTCAGGGATTAGCTTGATTATTCAAAATACAGCTTAAAGATCTGGCTATAAGTATCATCCCACCTTACCTTACTATGGAGAAATAACATGAGCTCATCAAATCAATCATTAGAAACTGCAATCCGTTTAGGCGTTGTATTTTTAATTTTAGCTTGGTGCTTTCAGATAATAATGCCCTTTATTTCGGTTATCTTGTGGGGGGCAATTATAGCTGTTGCTCTATACGCACCGTTCCTTAAACTTACAGAGAAATTTAATGGTAATAAAAAATACGCATCCTTGTTAATTACTATCGGTACCATTACCGTAATTTTCATCCCCATGATATTACTCTCAGGGTCATTAATCGATGGTGCCGGTAGCTTAGGGGAGCAAATAAAATCAGGTACATTAAAAATTTCACCACCATCTGAAACGGTTCAATCATGGCCTATTATTGGTGAAAAAGTGTATGTCGCCTTGAATGACGTATCGAGCAGCACATCAAGCTTTGCCAAAGAGTATGCAGAACAAATAAATACTATCGGTTACAAATTAATTGCTATAGCAACTGGTGTAGGTAGAGGATTCTTCCAATTCATTATTTCCATGGTCATTGCTGGCGTATTTTTAAATAATGCCAGTACAATAATACCTACAATAAATCGCTTTATGAGTCGCATTGCTGATGATAACGGTAATGAGATACTAGCCCTGACTACAGCAACGATACGAAGCGTTACAGTGGGCATCATTGGTATTGCTTTTATCCAAGGATTGTTATCTGGGCTAGCTATGGTGTTAGTAGATATACCTGGTGCGGGTCTTCTCGCTCTTTTAATTTTTGTCACCGCTATCGCACAAATTCCTGGCTTATTATTTGCCGTACCGATTGTGATTTACGGGTTCTCTGTTGCAGAGCCCTCAGTAGCAATTATTTTTGGTATCTGGATGGTTATCGTAGCGATGAGTGATGCAGTATTAAAGCCTCTTCTACTTGGTCGAGGTGTTGACGCTCCAATGCTGGTGATATTGTTAGGAGCTATTGGAGGAATGATTTTATCCGGTATTGTTGGTTTATTTACTGGTTCAGTCGTTCTTGCTATAGGTTATACCCTAGTCAATGTTTGGCTTAAAGCAGGTTCAGAGTTATCCTCTCCTGCCAAATAACATGGAATATCAGCACTTCTATTGAGATGATTTCTTGTTGAGATAGAGTAATCTGGCTATCAGATTTGGCTCGGCAGCTGCCGTTTACATCTACAGAAATAATCGTAGCAACTATCATTGTTAATGCCAGTGTTATGTTTTAGATAGTGGGTATCTAGATGCTTTATTATAGACTACAGTAGTCACGGCCGTGCCGGTTTGATGCCGACTGAAGCCTCCATTTCTTTCGTATAGCTATATCCTTGATTTAGGTTTCAGTATCTTTAACCACCTTTTCACTTATTTAGCTCGGCCCTGTTGATAAACTAAATTCACAACGTAGTTTTTCTTGTTTTAACGATGCAGTTACCGCATCGGTTTGTTTTACTTGATGATCATTCAGATTCCCATTAGTTATGAGATGGTTTTTAAGTGCTTCAAACCGATGTTTAGCTAAACTAATAACAGCATCATTTTCAAGAACTACTTTACCTATCGCACTATCATGTAATGCCATTAGATATGCTTTTAAATCTAACTTTTCACTTTCTTTAGTTTTGATCGTATGTTTTTTCTTTAAAGCATCAGCCGCTTTAATACCATGAGACTCAATATAATTTTTCTCTAAATACGCTACTCGGTCTAACTTCGAATTCTTAATAGTAGTTTTTAAGCTAAGCTCCTTCAACGCAGGGCTGTCTTTTTCTGGTAATGAACACAGTGGAATATCCAATGTTAAGGTTTTACGTTTACCCAATGCTTCAGCCAGTTTATTAAGTTTTTCTTTCTCTTGTAGAGAAAGGTCATAACTGCCAGGAATAAACTGCACGAATTGCAGATCATCGCCTCCAGCGAGGCCAGCCAATAACGCAAATGGAGCTGTAAGAACCTTAGTAAAGAGATTACCAATCGCCTGCCCAATTAAATGACCGTACTCAAAGTCAGGATTATTCATATCACCATGAATAGGCAAGTCGAGAGCGATTAAACCATCATTGTCTTCCATTATTGCGATTGCTAGTCCAATGGGTAATGTTCCCGCCTTCTCTTTATCGACGATTTCACCTAATTTTATGTTCCTGATATGAATGCTATTTTTAGAATCGAGCTGTTGCTTATCAACTTTATAATCAACACCCACATCTAATTTCCCTTCAGCAAGTTTATAACCTGAAAAAGTACCTGAATAAGGTGATAAGTTATTTAATGCAATATTGTCCATATTTAACTTAAGCTCAGTTAATGCTGCGGGGTCATCTAAAATTAAGGTGCCATTCAACGAGGCCTCACCATATTTATCGATCTGACCTTTGATTGCTATATCAGATACTGAGGGCTGTTCAGAACCAATATTAATCGGTGTAATGTTGCCATTTACTTTAGATATATAAGTAATAAAAGGCAGTAACAAAGAATCATCCGAGAAACGAACTTTATTATCGGTAAATAGGATTTCATTAATTGATAACTTTAATGGCTGGCTGGTATCAATTTCTGATTTCTCAATATTTTCAGGTACCTTCAATACGGTCAATAAATTAAGTTCACGTTCTTTACTGATTGCGATTCTCATATCTGCTTCAGATATTGTTAATTTAGGAATATCAATAGATAACGGTGCATAAGTAATATGTAGTTTATGCGCTTTTATTTCATTCCAGCTCAATAATTCTTCTTTGCTTAGAGCATGTTCAGAATCAAAATCCGTGACAGATATATCACCAATAATATCGAGTTTAGGTGTCGCTTGTGGATCTAGATTAAGATCAAATAAAGCATGGACGCGTCCATTTTTCATATGAAGATCAGTAAATGTATTGAGATAACCTTGAGTAAAAATCATGCTACTATTTTTTATCTCAATATTAGCGTTCACTTGACCTTGCATGATTTTAGATTGGCCACTCACCGTGATTGAAGCATCGTCTGCAAGATTTGCTGACAATTGAATATCCGTAATATTGTCTTCCTCTAAAGCGAAGTTTTTAATGGTAATTGCAATATCATTAATATTTTTTTCTATGGGTGGCGTTACGCTCGCATCAGTAATGCTAACCACACTACTTTTTACGTCACACTGTTTTAATGCAAATTGCCATTCAGTCGATTCTTTAACCTGAGGTTCAGACACTTCTTTTGTTGTTGATTCATTCAGCAAAGCACTAATATTTAAATTTTTATCTTCATCCTTCTTAATATTGACGTCTATGTTCTGTAAAACACAGCTACCAATACTAATATTTCGATTATCCACATTAACATTAATGTCGTTAACTGCAAGCGACTCAACACCTACAAAATGTTCATCATCTAGTGATGTATTCACATTTGAAATCGTCAAAGAACTGTCAGAAATTATAATTGACATCTCATCAGTCATAGTCACACTTACATTAACTAAACCTGACAACAGTCCTTGATCAAGTGACAATGGTAGTTTCACATCAGGATGCTGTGCAATATCTTTTAGATTTAAGTCTTTAATATCAACCTTTAAATTGATATCTAACGGTGAAATTTGGATGTTACCATCAACTTGGATAGGACTTTTTTTATTAAATTGAGAGCCTAAGCCTAAGGTACCCGAAGCAGCTGACTGCAAATCATTCAGGCTAATATTAATATCATCAGATACTGACGTAAATTTACCTGACGGTGTGATATGCGTAAAGGCAATAATCCCGCCTTCTATCGTTAGCGCTTTAATTAACCATGGCAACCCAGAATCAGGAGTTTCATCAACAGATTCTTCAGATGGAAAATTATTTAAAGGCAATAGCAAGTTCAGAGATTGATTATTCACTATGGCATTAATACTAGGTTCTACGATAGAAATTTTTTCGATAGATGCCAGTCCTGTAACTAAATAAGCGGGTGTTAAGTTAATATATATTTGTGCCGTTTTAAGTAATTGCTCACCAGTTGCTTCACTGATAACAAGATTATTTATTTCAATTTCGAATGTCAGTGGGTTTGTTTTTATTTCTGCGATATCAATCTTAATATCGAGCATAGGCTCCACTCGCTCTTCTATTAAATATAGTGTTAATGCGGGTATACCTAAAAAACCAAATAGCAAATAAATAGAAAAGCTGATGGCTAAACCTGTCGACCATTTTTGACGTTTTGTTAACTTATTCATATCACCTTCCTGAAATGAATACTGGCCTCAAAAGGACCCAGCATTATTACTATTCACATTTAAACTGCAGGCACTATTTATTTAATGCTTCAATGACTCTTATTGTATCTACATGCTCTTTGGCTTTTTGTTTGTCGACCGATTCAACAGCTTATTCATTACTCAGAATTTTATCATTAATTTACTCTTTGTTATCGTTGACTTCTCCAAGGTTCAAGTCCTTATGGGGCCGCCATAGATATCAATGCCTCATGTACTGTCAACAGAATCAACACATGAAGTAAGGCGATTCCCCGATGTTTAATGAATTAATCAATTTCTGATATGGGATATTTATCTGTATTATTACGATCCTAAGAACTCAGGATCATTTTTAATATAGTTATTAAAAAGCCAAGCTGAGAGGGGAAAGTGACTACCGCCCGTTTCATTGGTGGTAAACCTCAGAAGACCAGCGCCTCTTTTCAATTTACGGGTGTATGGGGTGAAAGAAGTTGAGATGTTTTTCGGTAAGAGTAGTTTTGATGTGGTTTGATTTCAACAAGCGATAGAGACACTTTCATGCAGTGGTATGCAGGGCGGATAGATTTGTTCTTTAGATGAAAAAACACTTTGTAAATAGAGGCTTAATCAAGTGTAATGGTAGGGGGAGTCCGATTCGTTTCATCGTATTAAATAAAAAAAGGTTACCGTAATTTAGATGGGAATCTTGTACGCTGCAGATCACTACTCAATATTGGATAAAGGATAGATGTTGTTCCGTACGGGCAAAAAAAAACCGCTTAGTTTTACCTAAGCGGTTGTTTTGTATGGCGTCCCCAAGGGGGTTCGAACCCCTGTTACCGCCGTGAAAGGGCAGTGTCCTAGGCCTCTAGACGATGGGGA
>ENA-ORXI01000140-ORXI01000140.1-sediment-metagenome-genome-assembly--contig:-NODE-140-length-55160-cov-8.098270_pt1 | contig 55160 bp, 43 predicted proteins | sample MGYA00237861_ERZ511468 | MGnify/ENA primary metagenome ERZ511468 (study PRJEB26299, sample SAMN06266213) | sediment metagenome | isolation source: Hudson Canyon methane seep mesocosm | place: USA:Hudson...
GTTTTTATTTAATATATCTACATTTGTAAGTAAAATATCACTACTACTATCTAATGATAATCCATTTTGTTTATTTTCAACTAACATTTTTGTAATAATCTCAGCTAAATTATTAAGTCCTTTAGACACTTCACCATTATCATTATCTACTCTATCTCTAAAGTCTAATTTGGCAAAGTTTCCTAAAACACGATTTAACTTATTAATATCAGAACTTACATTTGTACTTGTAACATCAAGCATATGATTAAATATCTCTTTTAATTCTGTTAAGTTTTCACTTTGTGTAGATTTATCAATTCTTTTATCTAATCTACCCTCTCCTACTTCAGTTACTACTCGTTTTACATCTTCTAGTAATGCTGTATCTTGATCGATTAATGACCGAGTTTTTTCTATATTTGTATTAACTACTTTTGTCATTATTCCAATTTCATCTTCTGAGTTAATTGGTAAAATATCTACATGTGTAGTTTCTTTATTTAAATATTTAAAGAATCCCATTAATCCTTCTTGGAAATCTTTTATTGGTTTAGCAATAGCTTTATTTGTCATAATGCTTGCAATAATAATTAATAAGATTAAAACTATAATAGAAGTAATAATAATCTTCAAAATAAAACCTTGAATTTCAGATTCTGTTTCTTCATTCATAACAGTGATATTATTTTCTATCTCATCAACATAAGCACCAGTTCCTATTATCCAATCCCATGGTCCAAATTTTTGTACATAAGAAAATTTTGGTTGTGGTTCCTCAAAGTTTGGTTTAGGCCAAACATATTCAACTAGTCCACCTTTTACATTAGCATTAGCAGTTTTAACAATTTCTCTAAATACATATTTTCCATTTGGATCTTTTAAATCAGCTAAATTTTTACCTGCTAATGATGCTTTTGCTCCATGAACCACAATAACGTGATTTGAGTCATTTATCCAAAAATATCCACTCTTACCATATTTCATTTTTGAAATAGTAACTTTTGCTTCTTTTTGTATACTTGATGTAACATCAGAAACATAGGCTCCAGTTCCAACTACCCAATTATAAGGTTTAAATATTTTTACAAATGAAATTTTAGGTTGTGGTTTATCAAATCCAGGTTTTGGCCATACATAATCTACAAAACCTTCACCTGATGCAGACGCAACTCTTGCAAATTCTGAAAATATCTTTTTCCCACCTTTATCTGTAAAGTTTGCTAGATTTCTACCGTTTAGTTTTGGTTTAATTGGATGATCTACAATTACAGCTTTAGTATCATTAATCCAAAAATATCCATTCTCACCATATCTACTTTCACTAATAATTGCTTTAATTCTATGTTGAAGTTCAGCTTCTGTTAAAGTATTTTTATGTGTTTCGTACTCTTTTTCTATAATAGAAAATATAAAACTTGTCTGTTCTTTTAGATATTTTGAAACTTCTTTTCTGATTTTTTCTGGTTCTGTTCGATCATGATAAGCCTCTATAGTTTTTGTTGCCATTGAAACATAATTTTTTAATTCTGTTTCTTTATTTTTGTAAGCTTCTATTTTGTACTTTTGAATTTTTGATTCTGCTAAAGAACTCATCGAAAGAACTGACTGAATCCCTATAATTACTGCGACCGTAATTATTGAAATAACTATGATAAATTGCACTTTTGTTTTTATACTCATCGTATTAAACATTTTTTCTCCTTTATGTATACCTTAAAATATTAAGCTCTGCAAAATAATGTATAACAATACTGTGTATTTATAATTATAACGTAATTATAATAATATTATTAGACAAAACTATATTATAATCTTAATACTTTTTGAGGAAAGGAATATTAAGTAAAATATAGCAAAACAATAATAAGTTTTTATAATATGATTATAGCAAATATTCCAAAGAAACAAATTATTTGAGAATAAGATAATGAAAAAAAAAGCACTTAACACTTGGAGGATAGGGAGTATTTAATTTAAAAAATAATTTAATAATTTTAATAAAGATGTAAATAAATTACATCTTTATTTCACTTTAAAGTGCTAAATATATAACACCCTCTTCTATTTTTGTTTCATATTTTTTAGTACAAGAGTTATCTTCATCTTTTACAATTCCAGTTTCTAAATCGATATCCCAGTTATGCAAAGGACATGTTACCATATGGTCATGAACTAGTCCTTCGCTTAGTTTTCCTTGTTTATGAGGACATACATTATTTACAGCAAAAATAGATCCATCTTTTGTTTTAAATATTACAATCTCATCATCACCTACAACAACTTTTCTAGAACCCATTAAAGGTACATCTTCAATTTCTATGATTTTAATCCAGTTTGACATCTCTATATCTCCTTCGCTTCATAGCCTGGTAAATTTTTAGTATCTATTACAATAGGAGAAAACTCTTTTGTAAATCCATCTTTTCTTGACTCTTCCCAAGGGTCTACTTGTGCATGTTTCTGAGACTCTTCAAATCCTAAAGCATATGCTTTTCTTCTTGGCTCATCGTGAATAAGTGCATCTTTTACATATTGAATACCAACTCGTTCTACCCAATGAGCAGTTCTTTCTAAATAATATGCATCTTCTCTATAAAATTGTGTAAATGCTTTTACATATTCATAAAGTTCTTCATCTGTTGCTACTTTTATAAAAAAATCTGTAACTCTAACTTTAATTCCACCATTACCTGCAACACTTATTTCCCATCCAGAATCAACACCAATAACACCGATATCTTTAATAGTTGCTTCAGCACAATTTCTTGGACATCCTGAAACAGCTATTTTAAACTTATGAGGCATCCACGATCCCCATGTAAGTTTTTCTAAATTTATACCCATTTGCATTGAATCTTGAGTACCGAATCGACACCATTGATTTCCAACACAAGTTTTAACGGTTCGCAAGCCCTTTGCATATGCTTGCCCCGATACAAAACCAGCATCGTTTAAATCTTTCCACATAGGTTCTAATTGTTCTTTTTTAACACCTAACATATCAAGTCGCTGTCCACCTGTAAATTTAACAGTTGGTACATCATATTTAACAGCAATATCAGCCATATCTTTTAGCTCTTTGGCAGAAGTTAATCCACCCCAGATTCTAGGAACAACAGAATATGTTCCGTCTTTTTGTATATTTGCAAATACTCTATCATTTACTAATAATGATCTTTTATCATTTTTATATTTGTCATCATTATATTTTACAAGTAAATAGTAGTTTACTGCTGGTCTACATTTTATACAACCGTCTTCAGTTTTCCAGTTTAATTTTTTAAATACATCATATACGTTTGTAAAATCATTTGTGTCAACACATTTTTTAATTTCTTTGTGTCCTACATCACAACAATCACAAATACCCTCTACTGTGTCATTGTACTCATCACCTAATGTATCAACTAAAATTTGTTCAACTACACCTAAACAAGAACCACAAGAAGCCCCTGCTTTTGTACAGGTTTTTACTTCAGCTAATGTTTTTAAATCATGTTCTTTAATTGCATTTACAACACAACCTTTTGTTACACCATTACATCCACAAATCTCTTCATCGTCTGCAATTGCACTTACATCATCTCCACCATGTCCTGAATCTCCAGAAAGTGCAGACTTACCAAATAAAATTTTTGTTCGTAAATCACTTATATTTGTTTGTTCTTTTAAAAGTTTTAAGTACCAAGAAGCATCTGCTGTATCCCCATATAAAACTATACCAATAATTTTATCATCATAAATTATAAGTTTTTTATACACTCCAACTTTTTCATCAAGCAAAATCAACTCTTCTGTAGTCTCATCACCCATATAATCACCTGCAGAAAATAAATCAACACCAGATATTTTCAGTCTAGTTGATAATGTAGAACCACTATATCCATCTGACTCTACATCTGCTAATTTTTTCGCACAATATTTAGCCTGCTCGTATAATGGTGCTACTAAACCATAAGTATTTCCACCATGTTCAGCACACTCACCAATAGCAAAGATATTTTCATCACTTGTTTGTAAATGGTCATTAACAACGATACCTTTATTGATATCTAAAGTTGCAGAGTTTGCAAGTTCTGTGTTAGGTACTATTCCTGTAGCAAAAACTACAATATTTGATTCTACACTTGTTCCATCAGTAAAAGATACATTCTCTACTACATCTACACCAGAAATCTCTTCAATTGTTGTATTTAATTTAAACTCTATTCCGTATGTTTCAAGATTTTTTTGTAAAAGTTGTCCACCTGTACTATCTAATTGTTGACTCATAATAGAACCACTTCTGTGTACTAAAATAGTTTTAATACCATGCATAGCAATACCATATGCAGCTTCAAGACCTAGTAATCCACCACCAACAACTACTGCAGTTTTATCTTTTGAAATGAGTTCTAAAATAGTATCACTATCAAGTTTTGTTCTAAAACCTATAACATTTTTAAGTTCACTCCCTTTTGTTTTAGGAATAAAAGAGTTAGATCCAGTTGCAATTAAAAGTTTGTCATATGTAAGAACTTTACCACTTTGACTTGTTACTGTTTTTTCAAGCTTATCGATAGCTATTACTTTATCACCTTTATGTAAAGTGATATTATGTTCATCGTACCAAGTTTTGTGATTTATAATTGTATCTTCAAATGTTTTTTCACCTGATAAAAGATAAGACAACATAATTCTGTTGTAATTATAGTGTGGTTCATCTCCAAAAATTGTAATATTGTATTTATCTTTTGTGATATCGAATAGATCTTCAATAGTTCGTAAACCACTCATACCATTTCCAATAACTATTAAATCTTGTTTTATTTCATTAGATTGTGACATATAAATCTCCCTTTAACTTTATTCTACATTATGTTTATTTTATATAGAGTATTATAGCTAAAAAGAGAACATCATATTGTATATTAAATATACAATATATACTTAATTTTATATTAACTTACTATTGATTATATGTTAAAAATAAAGCAGCATTAATAACAAGCATTATGTAAAATCCAACCTTATAAACCATGATTGGATTTTTTTCCATTAATGACGCATTTGCATTAAAAAATGGTTTTACTTTATCACTATTATCAACCTCATAAAGCATATTTGAATAGTTTTTATATCGAATCTCTTCATCAATTGAAATTGATCTAAGTATGATTGATTCTAACCAAAGAGGAATATTATTATTATATTTTTTAGGAGATTTTGCTTCTTTAAATACAGGTGTTTGAAATGGTTCTATCTCTCCATATGGAAACTTACCTGTTAAGGCTTCATATAAAGTGACACCAATTGAGAAAAGTTCTGAAGATTCGTTTATACTTTTGCCTTCAAATCTTTGAGGAGCTAAATATGATGGTGTTCCTGCACGAGAATTTAAACTATAAATTTCCGTCATACTTCCAAAATCTATAACTTTAAATATATTTTTTCCATCTCTTTGAGTCACCATAATATTTTCTGGTTTAATATCACCATGAACTAAATCAAATCTTAGTAAGTATTCGCTCATTTTTAAAAGTGTTTTTGCTAAGACTAAGGTATCATCAATATGTAAATTTCTTTTTTTAAGATACGTTTTTAAATCAACTCCAGGTATTACTTCTTGTACATAGTACCTGTAAGACCTTTTTTTAGGAATAACAGCTTTTGGGAAAAAGCCTGCTTTTAATCTTTTACTATTCCAAGCTTCTTTAACAAATAGATCTAAAATAGTATCATCTTCTATTGCTTCTTTTGGGGCAAATTTCAGAACATATTTTTTGCCTTTTTTTTCACATAACCATGTTCTATCATTTTGGATTAAAGATTTTTCAAGCCTATAACCATCTATTTCCTCACCTATTGTTAATATCTCAGGGATAGGTAATACTTGTTTTTTAAGTATCTCAACTTGATTATCTTCAAGTATTTCTACAATAACAGCAGTAGTATCATCAGGAAGATTATCTTCCATCAATTTACTTGCTCTTTTTACAAGATGAGTAGAACCATTTATTAAACCTTTTTCAATTCTATCTTCACTCATAATACTATAAAGACCATCTGAACATAAAAGTATTTTGTCATCTTTTTGAATATTATTTTCAAATAAATAAGGTGCTACATCCTTGTCTATACCAATAGCTTGAGTCAGCACATTTTCATAACCTGATTCCTCCATAGAATGATCATGAGATAATTGGGTTAAGGTATTGTCTCTATTTAGGTAAACTCTACTATCACCTACATTAGCACCATAGAGTCTATTACCCTCAATTACAACAATAGTTAGAGTCGTAACTAGTTCTACACTTTCATAGTTTACCATTGACTCTTCATATAAAATTGAATTAATAGATTTTATGAAAGTTTTTAGAGATTTTTCGATACTCCAAAGATTTGGTTTACTCTTAAAATTTGTCATCAAATAATTAGTAACTCTTTTGGCTGCAGCAGCACCTTCAGCAGCAGATCCGACTCCATCACAAACTATAGCAACTGTTAAATTACCTATACTTTTTACATCGTAAAAATCGTCACCTGTAAGTTCTTGTCTTTTGGCTAAAGAGAAACCTGAAGTTTTAATATTATTTTTAATCATTTCAAATCTTTTTATATCAATTTTCTTTAATTATATCAAATTTTAAAAATAAACCATTCAATATTTTGTATATATTATGTTCAAAATATACTATAAAAAAGGCTAACCATTAAAATGATTAGCCTTTTTTGTCTTTGAAAGATAATTTATTTCAAATTATTTCATGTATCATTTTGCCCTATAAATTTTTTATCATCAGCATTTTGAACAATTTTTTTAGCAATTATTGATGTATCTTTTGCAATACTTTCTGCATTACTTGCTACACTAGCATTTTGTTGTGTTTGTTTGTCTAAAGTATTCACTGCATCATTTATTTGTTCAATTCCAATTTGTTGTTCTTTTGAAGCATTTGAAACATCACTAATAAGATTTATTGTTTCTGTTATATTACTATTTAAATCATTATATCCATGAATCATATCATCAGTAATCAATTTTCCATCATTTGTTTTTTTAGTTGCATTTTCAACCAAGTCTTTAATCTCTTTAGCTGCTTCTGCACTTCTTGATGCTAGGTTTCGTACCTCTTGTGCAACAACTGCAAAACCTTTTCCAGCTTCTCCAGCAGTTGCTGCTTCAACGGCTGCATTTAAACTTAATATATTTGTTTGAAATGAGATTTGGTCAATTACTGAAATTGCTTCATTGATTGATGATACTTGAGCATTAATTTCATCCATAGCTAAACTTGTTTTATTTGCCATAGATTCACCTTCTGTAGAAGAATTAGATAATTTTGTTGCATAATCATTCATTTGTGAAATATTTTCACCATTATGTCTAATATTACTTGTCATCTCTTCTAATGCAGCAGCTGTTTCTTCTAAACTAGCAGCAGTATCATGCGAACTTTTATTTAAAATCTCAACATTATTTAAAAGTTCATGTGCTGAACTATCAAGTATCAATCCAGTTTTTTTATTCTCTTTTAAAATACTTGAAATTAAACTACCTAATGCATTTAATTCTACAGCAACTTTTCCTGAGTCATTTTGAATTGATTGAGTAAAATCTTGATTTGAAAAACTTTCTAATATTTCTAATACTTTATTAGTATCACTACTTACATTAGTATTTAAAGACTCCAACATCTCATTAAATTTTAATCGTAACTCTTCTAAATTATCTGAATTGATACTTGTTGTTAACCTATTAGTTAAATAACCTTCTTTTACTTTCTCAACCATATCTTTAACTTCATCAATAAAATTATTTTCAATTTTTATTGTTCCAGAAGCTTTTAAAATATTATCATTAATAGAATTTGACATCTCACCTATTTCATCATTAAAAGCAACAGATATTGGAGTAACACTATTCGTTTCTTTATTTAAATACTTAAAGAAACCATTTAATCCATTATGTAATGATTCTAAAGGTTGTAATACTAAGTTATTAAAGAAAATATATAACATAATGAGAATAATAATTCCTAATCCTATAATAGAAGCTATTATTTGTATATTTAATATTGTTGCTGCATCAAGTTGTTCTTCAATTGGTAATATTACTTCCAGTGCACCTCTAACATCACCCATCTTCCAATCAATTTTTGGTGAATCTGCTCGAGAATTATGACAATTTACACAACCTTTTGCTACCATAAAGTCTGCAATTGAAACTCTAACTGATTCAACACCTTCATACTTTTCAATACTAATTACAGGATTTTCAACTTTACCATTTCTAAACGTTTGCATAGCATTTTGAGAGAAAGAATCTAATTGAGTTCCTGCTCTATTTGGAAAAGGAAAATCACTATAAAGTTTTAATTTTATCCCACCTTTTTGACCACTTACTAATGCACCCATATCATGAATCATAGTTGCAGGAAGAGGTACAGTATCACTTTTATCTTTATGATCAAAATTAATTTTGATAGTTCCATTCGAATTCTTTTTAATTTTACCAATTACATTACCCGCGTAGTATTTTCGTAATGTTTTATACTGTTGAACGGTATTTGTCGCATTGATAATACTTTGATCTATAATATTTTGTTTTACCTGATTTGAGATAAAAAAATAAATACCTATCATAACAACTACAGCAACTCCAATTATTGGAACAAATAATTTTATTCGTAAGCCTGTATCTTTCTTCATAATGAACCTTTATAATTTACTAACAATATTTTATTAAAATATAGATAAAAGAATTATTAAATTTAATTAATTAATTAATTTAAACTACTTATAATTTTACTTCATTTTTTAATAAAAAAGACCAATCATTTCTGACTGATATTAATTATTCTTATAATCTTGATATTAGATAGAGATAGTATCTTTACCCACAAATTCTTTTTCATTTGCATTTGAAACTATTAGTTTTGCAATGGCATCCGTTTTTACAGAAACTTCATTTGCCTGAGATGCAATACTTGCGTTTTCTTGTGTTTGTTTATCTAAAGTATTTACTGCATCATTAATTTGGATAATACCTGCTTCTTGTTCTTTTGAAGCATTTTCTACATCTGAAATTAAATCTATTGTTTTAGATATACTATTATTTAAACCAGTATAACCCTCTATCATTTTATCTGCAGTTTCTTTACCATCATTTGCTTTTGCTGTAGCATTTTCAACTAGTGATTTAATCTCACTAGCTGCTTCTGCACTTCTTGATGCAAGATTTCTAACTTCTTGTGCAACAACCGCAAATCCTTTTCCAGCTTCTCCTGCAGTTGCTGCTTCAACAGCTGCATTAAGAGAAAGAATATTAGTTTGAAATGCAATTTGATCAATAATAGAGATTGCTTCATTTATTGCATTTACTTCATTATTAATGTTATCCATAGATTCTGTAGTTTCATTTGCTAATGTTAATCCTTCATTTGCAGATTGTGTTACTTCTTTGGCTAATTGTGACATCTCTTGTATATTTAAGTTATTTCCACTGATATTACTTGTTACTTCTTCAAGTGCTGCTGCTGTTTCTTCTAATGAAGCTGCTGCTGTATTTGAATTTCGATTTAATATATCAACATTTTGTAATAAAACATCACTACTGTCTAATAAAATCAAACCATTTTTCTTATTTTCAACTAACAAACTAGTAATTGTATTTCGTAAAACATTGATATTTTTCACTAAAACATCTAACACTCCATTTTCTTCAATATCATCTAATTCTATTGCTTTTATATAATTATTTCTAGAATAATCTTCTAAAGTTACGTTGATGATGTTAAATCTATCTTCTAAGTTTTCAAGTGCAAAGTTAATTGTTTTTTTAAGTTCATTTAGACTTGGATTGTTTGTATTAGCTTCAATATGTTGAGATACCCAACCTTTTGTCACTCTACTCATAATATTTTGAGTATCTTCTATAAAAACTTTATCTTCTTCCATAGATTTTTGAATCGTATCAATATTTTCATTTACAACTTTTGCCATTTTTCCTATTTCATCTTTATTATCATCTTTTAATAAACTGATACTATCCACTTCTTTATTTAAATATTTAAAGAAATTTAAAAGCCCATTTTGGAAATTATCTATAGATATTATTATCATATCAGATATAAGTTTTGATAAAAACAAAATCAGAACTAAAATTATACTTACAATAATTATTGTTGTATAGAGTGTTGATGTTTCTTCTTTAAGTTGTTTATCAATAGTTTTTTCTAACGAAATAAAAAGATAATCATCAATCTTTTTTAGAAGATTTATTTTTGCAGTAATAGTATCAAACCAGTATGAGTATTTTATACCAAAACCACCTACACTTGTTGTATCAAAAGCAATTCTTCTCATTCTATTTACTTCATCAACATCTTTACCTGATACTGTTTTTTTATAATATGCTATAACAGTAGGAGTTGCTAGTTTTTCAAAACTTATTAAATATCCATTTTGAGCAGTAACTAGTTTTGTAAACTTTTCTTGCATACCTGGCAAAAATTTATTTCTTGCAAACGAGTTTGACATAACAGCTCTCTCAATTCCAGCTCTTTCTTTACTCATAATAAAATTGTACCATGCAGCTAAATCTCTTGCTTCATTTACCGTTTGTGCATCTTTAGCAATTGAAGCAATCATATCAATAAATAAAGTATTTATACCTGTATAGTATCCTAGAGCTTCTCCAGTAGAAACAGATAGTTGATCAATATTTTTTCTTATTTTATCCAATCTGGTTAACTGAATCATCGCTTTTTTTAGATATGTTTTTGCTTCTTGATTTAGATTCATAGTTCCTATTGATGCTAAAGTATTTTTAGCAATTGCAAGTTTTTTATTAGTTAAAATTCTTTGAATTGGAAGTTTCTGTGCAAATCTTTTACCTTTACTACCAATAAATCCGGCAGTTGCTCCTCTTTCTTTTTGTGTTTCGTGAACAAGATTACTAAATGCAGATGCAAGTTCTACATTTTCCAATGTTGTACCATCTGTAAGTCTTAAATTTTGAATAATAAAATTTTCTGTCTTTTTTAATAATACAAGTTTTTTACTAATTGTATCAAACCAATATTGTGCATCAACACCAAATCCACCTATCTCATTTGCACCAAGTATTACTTGTCTCATTCTATCAACTTCACGTACAGAATCATCATCTAAAATTTTCTTTAAATACGCTCTTCCATCAGGTGAAGCATAATCATTAAAACTTGATAAAAATGCAATTTGATTATCAATTAAACCAGAAAATTTTGATTTAAATCCAGGTAAAAAATAATCTGTAGAAGTGATATTTGTCCCAACTGCTCGCTCAATTCCTGCTCGCTCTTTTGCTAGTAAAAAACTTAAATAAGCAATAATCTCTTTAGTCGCTTTTGGTGATTTTGAAAAGGTAGAAATTTTAACAATTACATTTAAAAACATTGAATTCATGTTGGTATAATACGCAATTGCTTTTTTAGTCTTGATGGATAATGAATCTACTTGAGATCTAATTGTATTTATTTTACCTATTTCACTTAAAGCTTTTTCCATAGCATCAAATGTTGCTAAATCAATCTCTTGAATATTACTTTCTTTTAAAGCTTTTTTTATTTTAGATATTCTTACATTTGTAAGTTCTCTTTGCCCTGAAATTTTATCTTTAAAGTTTTTTCCATTACTACCTAAAAAACCAGCAGTCATTCCTCTTTCTTTTTGTGTTTCATGAAGAAGTAAAGAGATAGAACCCAATATTTTTGAATTTATTTTTGTATTTGCTAAGTCATCAACTTTACTTTTAGTAAAATTAATTACAACACCAACTAATAATAATATTACAAAAACAGATATTGCAGTTTGCAAAATCAATTTTCTCTTAATTGTTATATTTTTAAACATATTATATACCTTATGAAATTTTTATCAGCATCTAAAGATACTTAAAGTACATACAAATTGTTGCACCCTATGGCATAATACAACAAATTATTAATCAAATACTTATTCTAGATTAAGATTTATTTATGCATTCATTTATTCTTATTATTGTTTAATTAATAAAAAAAGGTAAGCTTTTAAACTTACCTTTTGATGTTTATTAACTAAGTATTATATTTTTCCACCAGCTTGAACTCCCCAAGTAGTTCTCCATCTAGTTTTTACTATACTAAGTCCTGCAAGTGCAACAATTACAACACAAGCAAATATCAAAAATCCTGCTGTATATCCATCAAATGTTCCTTTTGACCAACCAAGTGTTTTAATTAAAGCAGTTCCACCTAATCCACCTGCACATCCAACAAGTCCAGTCATGATACCAATATCTTTACCAAATCTTTGAGGAACTAACTGAAATACTGCTCCATTTGCCATACCAAGGTTTGCCATAATTAAAAATAATACAAAGATTGCTACAAAGAATGGTAACTCAATTGTTGCTGTTACAGTTACAAGTAATGCAACCATCCCATAGAAGAAATATAATGATTTAACTCCACCTATTTTATCAGCCGTACTTCCACCAAATGGTCTTAAAACAGCACCTGCAAAGATACATAACGCACCAAAATATCCAGCAATTACTTTTACATTTCCTTCATCAAGTACATCAAGACCAAAAGCTCCCATATCTACACTATATGTATTCATTAAATATACTTTCATATATCCAGCAAATCCTACAAATCCACCAAATGAGATAGCATAAAATAATGAGAACCACCATGTATCTCTATCTTTAAGTAATTTTCCGTAATCTTTAAGTTTTTTGGGTCTAGCTTTATATACTGATTCAGGAGCATCTTGAGCTATAAAAGCGTATGCAACAAATGTAACTACAGCCATACCAGCACCTACAAGGAATACAGCCTCCCATCCCCAAAGTTCAGCAATTTTTGGAGCAAATAAGAAATCAATTACAACACCAATATTACCAGCACCTGCTATTCCCATAACTATACCTTGAGATTTTGGTGGATACCATTGACCAGCTTGTGGGAGCGCAACTGCAAAAGAAGCACCAGCAAATCCAAGACCAAGAGCAACTATTAGAAGTTGATTATATGTAATTGTATCACCTAATAAATAAGCACTTACAAGTGCAGCTATAACAATAAGTTGTGATACAAGTGCTGTTTTTTTAGCACCAAACTTATCAACACCAAAACCTAATACAATTCTAAGTATCGCTCCACTTAATATAGGTAATGAAAGTAGTGTTGCTTTTTGACCAGCTGTCATAATGAAACCTGTCATTGCTAATGCCTCTGCAATTTCTGTAGAAAGTGGGCCTAACATTGTCCACACCATGAAACTCATATCAAAATACAAAAATGCCATGAACAACGTCGGTGCGTGTCCTTGTCCTTTTAAGTCTTTAAATCCTGCCATATCTTTTCCTTTGTAACTTAATTTTAATTTAAATTTTTAAACTGAAAAGATTATATCATCTAAATTGAATATATTATACTCATATTATGTATACTTTATATACAATACTCACAAATTATTTATTTTTAAATATAAGTATCAAAGGATTAAATTAAAAAAATTTGAATAAATAATTGTTTAGTAATATAAAATTAGAGATATAAGGTAGATTATTTAGTATTCATAAGAGAAGAGTCTAAGACAAGTTATAAAACCTGTCTTTTACTTATTTGAGATAAATTAATTTGAATTAGTTTGGTGAAGTTATTTTATCCATGTTTTTAGCAGTTGCTGTGTCTTTACCTGCAAATTCTTTTTGATTTGCATTTGACACTATTAAATTAGCAATGATATCTGTTTGTGAAGCAATCTCATTTGTTTGAGTTGCTATTACAGCATTTTGTTGAGTTTGTTGGTCTAAACTATTTACAGCATCATTAATTTGATTAATACCATCTAACTGTTCTTTACTAGCCATTTCTACATCGGAAATAAGTTCAATTGTTTTAGAGATATTATCGTTTAATCCGTGATAACCGTTAATCATTTTTGTAGCTATCTCTTTTCCATTATCAGCTTTTTGAGTTGCTTTTGATACTAACTCCTTAATTTCATTTGCTGCTTCTGCACTTCTTGAAGCAAGATTTCTTACTTCTTGTGCAACTACAGCAAAACCTTTGCCTGCTTCCCCTGCTGTTGCTGCTTCTACCGCTGCATTTAAAGACAGAATATTTGTTTGGAATGCTATTTGATCTATAACACTAATTGCTTCACTAATTGCATTAACTTCTATATCTATTTCAGTCATAGCTTCAGTTGTCTGTTCTGCTAGTTGCTCCCCTTCACTTGCAGATTTTGTTACATTTGTTGCTAATGTTGACATCTCTATTATATTATTTGTGGTATTTGAAATATTACCTGTAACCTCTTCTAATGCTGCGGCTGTTTCTTCTAAACTTACTGCTGCATTATTTGAATTATTATTCAGTTTATTTACATTTGTTAATAGTACATCGGAGCTTTGACCTAATGTCAAACCATTTTTTTTATTTTCCAATAATATTACTGTTATTGCATCTCCTAATGTATTTACTCCATTTGCTAATTTTAAGAGATGTTCTTTTATCCCTTGTGTTTTTACTTTATTCATATAGTTACTATTTGAGTATTGTTCTAATACATTCAGTACATTATCAATATTTGTTTCTATATTTTCTCCCATTTGATTCAGTAGGTTCGTCAACTCTTTTAGAGCTGGGTTAGTTGTTGTTGTGATTACTCTTTGACATAAATCTCCTTGTTCAAACTCTGATAAAACAGATATAGTATCATCAATAACTTTTCTATCCTCTTCTATACTTTTCTGTGTTTTTAAAATATTTTCATTGACTACTTTTGCCATTGTTCCTATCTCATCGTTACTATTATCTTTTAGCATTGACACTTCTGTTTTTTCTCTATTTAAATACTTAAAAAAACTTAATAGTCCTGATTGGAAATTTTTAATTTGATTTATTATATTTCGGGGAATAATAATTGATAATACAATAATTATTACAAAAACAATTAGTGTTATAATTGTACTTATTGTTAAAACTTTATCATTAAGCTTTTCTACAACTGGACCAATTATATCTTGCTCTTTTTGTACTGATAATTTTACATCTTTGGCCAATCCTTCAATTTTTAAACCAATCTTTTTTATCTCATTTTTAATAATTTCATTTCGTTTTTCAATAGTTACTATAATCTCTTTTACACCTAATTTATAAGTATTAATTAAAACCATTGATTCTTTTAGTTGATTTATTCGTTTAGAATTCTGAATATATTTACTCATCTTTTTTATCTCAGTTTCTACGTCTAAAAACTCTTTATATATTCTATTTGAATCAACAGTAGAATTTGATGCAAGATATTTCACTGTGTATAGTCTCGCTAAAAGTAAAGACCTAATAACTTTTGCAGTTGCTAAAGATGCTTTAGTATCACCATCTTTATAAGCACTATTCATTACAGAAGTTAATAATTGTTCTATTTTTTTACCATTAATATCAAGATTGTTATGTACTATGTCATCTCTTTTGTTCATATACTCAATAACTTTAGTAAAACTTTTTTTATAAGTAATAATATCTTTAGACATTATCTGTACGTAAGAAGCACGAACGGGATTTTGAATCTCTACTAAAGCTTTTTTTATAAAAGCATTTGTTTTTTCATAATAAAAATTAAATTCATCAATCTCTTTTTGCACAGGATTTTTAATATAATCCTTTACATTCATTCTTGTTTTTTGTATATTCGTTTGAACACTTCCAGCTAGAACAGTATCTCTTGCCATCTCTCGATAACTCTTAAAACCATCTGATAACTTCGATATACCAAAGTTACTGTAGATAGATAGTATTGCTACCAATACTGCGATTGTTGAAAAAGAGATTATTAATTTCTTTTTAATTGTAAAGTTTGAAAACATTTTTACCCTAAGTATTTTGATTTTGATTATCACTTTATCAATTTAATATTAATATTAATGATTATAAAATATATAAATGAATTCTTTAAAGTTATTTTAATTAGTAATCAAATATTTATATAAATTATCTATTTTACTGTATAATAAATATACAATTCATAGTATGTATTTTCTAATGTTATATGATAAAATTTGATTATTAAAATATTTGGGGTAAATAATGAATACACAAAACACACCTATAGATAGTTTCATAAATCACAAAGCAGACACAGGAATGCAATGTGGTAATTATAGTATAGATATCCCTGAGTTAAAAGAGGGAGAGCAATATCGTTTTCACTTTGATGCAACTGCTTGTGTTGGCTGTCATTGTTGTGAAGCGGCATGTAATGAACAAAATAATAATGATGCAGAAATAAAATGGAGAAGAGTTGGAGAGATGGAAGCAGGAGTTTTTCCACAAACATCTCAACTTTTTAATTCTATGTCATGTAATCATTGTATTGAACCAGAATGTCTTATTGGTTGTCCTACAGAATCTTATATAAAACTTGACAACGGGATTGTATTTCATGATGATGATTCTTGTATTGGATGTCAATATTGTACTTGGAATTGTCCTTATGAGGTTCCTGTATTTAATGAAGACCGAGGAATAGTGACAAAGTGTCATATGTGTGTTGATAAACTTGAAGTGGGTGAAACTCCATCGTGTGTACAAGCTTGTCCAGCAGGTGCAATAGAAATTGAAGTAGTAAATAAAGAGGAATGGATAAAAAATGATATGGCAAAAGATGGTGTCGCACCCCATTTACCAGATATTAACATTACAAAACCAACAACTCGATATACACTACCTGATAATATTCGTGAGCAAAACTTTAAACCAGCAGATGATCATATAACAAAACCTGCGCATAGTGAACTTCCTTTAGTATTTATGACAATCTTAACTCAAATGAGTGTTGGAGCTATGGTTGCTTTAGGACTTGGAGAAACATTGAGTTTAGTAGGATTTAATAATTTAGCAACTGGAAATCTATGGTTGAGTTTATTTATCATTCTACCAGCACTTATAGGATTACCTTTATCTGCACTTCATTTAGGTCGCCCACTTTTAGCACATACTGCTATGAAAAACTGGAGAAATTCTTGGTTATCTAGAGAAGCATTGGCTTTAGGATTATATGCAGGATTTGGTGTAACTTTAGCTTTTGCATACTTTATAGAATCATCATTTTTAATTTTTATTTCGATGATTGGAGCAGTTGTAAGTGGAGTATTTGGTATCTATGCACAATCAATGATTTATAGAATCAAAGCACGTCCTTCATGGAATAAAGAATCAACAACAAAAAGATTTTTGACTACTGGATATTTAGGTCTAATGTTAATTAGTCTAATTTTAGTTATCCAAGGGTTTTATGCTAGTTCAATGGCGATACTAAGTTTAACAATGCTTATGTCTGCATATCAAGTTCTAGTGATTCATGAAGAGAAAACATTTTATAAATATTTAAATGAAGATGAAACAAACTATTATCAATTAAATAAAACAAAATATTTACTTGAAAATAATTTTAAAAAACACTTCAAATTTAGATTTTTATCACTTATTATTTCGAGTGTAGTTTTACCAATGTTTATTATACTTCTTCTTGCTAATAATAGTATAGACAATGCTTTAATATTTTTATTTGTAGCTCTTGTAGCTTCATCAATAAGTGAACTAATTGGTAGATATTTATTTTATGTCACAGTTGTACCATTGGGATTAGCTGGTAACTTTTTTGCAGGAAATCAAAGAGGAAGAGACTATAAACAAAATGGGAAAAAGGATTCACATGTTTAAATCATTACTTAAAAAAATCATATCCAATGATATCAAAGAAGATAAATACTCATATACAAAAGATATAAAATTTGGAACAATTGCAAAAAGTAATGCCCCAGATAAATGGGTTAGAAGTACTTGTGGGTATTGTGGTGTTGGTTGTGGACTTTACATTGGTGTTAAAGATGGAAAAGCAGTAAGAACAAAAGGTGATCCAGCTCATCCAGTTTCTAAAGGAACATTGTGTCCAAAAGGTATTATGGAACATGAAATGGTTCATTCTCCAAACAGACTAACATCACCTATGATAAATAAAAATAATACTTTACAAGAAGTAGAATGGGATGAAGCATTTCAATATACTTCTGATAAATTTAAAGAGATTCAAAAAAAACATGGTAAAAGCTCCGTTGCATGTATCTCAACAGGTCAATTTTTAACTGAAGATTTTTACACATTAGGTAAATTCATGCAGTTAGGACTAGAGTCAAATAACTACGATGGAAATACTACATTATGTATGGCTAGTGCTGTTATGGGATATAAACAAACATTTGGTAGTGATGGTCCACCTGCATCTTATGAAGATTTTTCACATGCAGATGTGATTATGCTTATAGGTGCAAATATTGCAGATAACCACCCTATTTTAAAACTACATATCGCTAAAAATAAATCAATTACAGGTAAAAAACCTAAAATAATTGTTATAGATCCTAGATTTTCTAAAACTGCAAATATGGCAGATATTTTTGTTCCTTTAAAACCAAGAAGTGATTTGGCACTTATCAATGGATTATGTCATATTATTTTAGAGCAAGGTTGGGAAGATACAAAATTTATACAAGAAAAAACAACTGGATTCAAAGAGTTAAGAAAACATGTAATGGAAAACTATAAACCTCAAGATGTAGCAATTACAACTGGAATAGATGTAAAAACATTATATAAAATTGCTCGTGTATATGCAGAATCGCCAAAGGCACTTAGTGCTTGGACTATGGGTGTAAATCAATCAAGTATTGGAACAGATACAGTAAGTGCTATTTGTAATCTTGCTTTAATTACTGGAAATTTAGGGAAAAAAGGAGCAGCACCTTTTAGTATCACTGGACAATGTAATGCAATGGGAACACGAGAGTTTGGATTTACATCTTCAATTCCAGGATACAGAAACTATGCAAATCTTCAAGATAGAATAGATTTTGCAAATATAGTTGATGTACCTGTTGAATTAGTACCTAAAAAAAGAGGTTATTCTTATCCTCAAATCATCGAAGCAATAGAAAGTGATGAAATCAAAGCATTATGGATTACAGGAACAAATCCAATGGTAAGTTTTGTAGATCAAAATAGATTACGAAAAGCATTTAGGAAACTTGATATATTAGTGGTACAAGATGCTTTTATGTCTGAAACAGCTGAAATTGCAGACGTTATATTTTCTGCAGCTACATGGAGTGAAAAAGAGGGAGTTTATACAAATAGTGAAAGAAGATGTAACTATGCAAAAAAAGCGATAGAACCTCTTGGAAAGTGTATGAGTGATGCAAATATTGTTATAGAATTTTCAAAATATTTTGAAGGTAAATATGATCTATTATTTAAAAACTTTAACTCTAGTGCTGATATTTTTGAAGAGATAAAAAAAGTAAGTGCAGGTAGACTTTGTGATTATACTGGTATGGATTATGAAAAAATTGAAAAATTAGGTGGTATTCAATGGCCATGTAATGAACAGTATCCTGAAGGTAAAAAAAGACTTTATACAGAAGGATTTAAATGTAATACGGAGGATGGAAAAGCAAAACTTTTAGCAGTTGATTGGAAACCATTAACGGAATCTCTCAATAAAAAATTTCCATTAAATTTAAATACTGGACGTACAGTAGAACAATGGCACACAAGAACAAAAACAAAATCTATTGCTTTATTAAATAATTTAGCACCTGAAGCTTGGGTAGAGATAAATCCTAAAGATGCAACAAAACTTGAAGTAACAAGTGGAGATAGAATCAAAGTTGCAAGCGAGCGAGGATATGTTTCTGATATTATTGTAAAAGTCACTGAAGTAGTACGAGAAGGAGATATTTTTGTACCTTTTCATTTTAATACACAACTCATTAATAAACTTACATTATTTGATTTTGATCCTAAGTCATTTGAACCAAACTTCAAACAATGTGCGGTAAATATGTATAGTGTTAAACACCCGGAAGGTATTTCATTTAAAGAAAAAGATATCGCTGGTGAGATATCATTTCAGGAAACAAAAAAAGAAAATATTACATTTAAAGAAAAAGAACAAGTCAATGATCAATAAACTTATACAAAATGATAAAATAGAGATATTTTTACAACCTATAGTTTCAATCAAAAATAAAAGAGTTTTTGCTTTGGAGGCATTAACTCGAGCTTATGGTGAAAATAATGATTTCATCTCACCAGTTGAACTTTTCAAACAAGCTAGCAAAGAAAACTCTTCGATCAGACTTGATAATTATGTAAGAGAATTAGCACTTCAAAAGTTTGTAGCTATTCATAAAAACAATAAAGATATATTATTATTTTTAAATATGGAATCATCCTATATTGATAGTAATGAATATGATGACTTTATTGTTACAGTGAAAAAATATGATATAAATACTGCAAATATTGTATTAGAAATTAAAGAAGATGAAATTAGAGATAACAATGCTATTAAAAGATTTGTAGATTTTTATAGAAAACATCAATTCAATATTGCAATTGATGATTTTGGTACAGGGTATTCTAGTTTTGATAGATTATCTTTAATAAAACCAGACATTGTAAAAATGGATCGTTCACTTATATACAATATAAATAAAAACTTCATCAATTCAGAAATATTAAGTGCTGTATCTAATATGTGTCATAAAATTGGAGCTATTGTATTGGCTGAAGGGGTTGAAGAAAAGAAAGAAATTTTAAACTGTATGGAAAAAGACATTGATATATTTCAAGGCTTTTATTTTGCAAAACCACAAAAAGAAATTGACCATACAATAAATAACACAATTTATAATTCAATAGAAGATATAGGAAAAAAGTATAAAAAAAACATCAGTAATATTATTAAAAATAAAAAGATCATATTAAATAATTCTCAAAATTTAAGCATCGATGTCACTAATATATTCAAAACCAATAAAACAAATTATGAAGAAGAGATAAAATCAATTATACGAGAAAATGATAAGTTAGAGGCAATTTATATAATTGATTATAATACTGGTTTACAAAAAAATGATACTATTATTAATATCAAAGAAAGTACTTTATTTAACTCTACAAAAGACGGTCATGATCATAGTCTCAAAGAATATTATTTTATAGCAAAAAGCTCTTCAAGATATGACTATTTAAGTGAAACATATGTTTCAAAAGCAAGTGGAAATATGTGTAGAACATATTCCTCAATTGTTCAAATCAATACATTAAAATATATTTTATGTCTCGATATTAAAAGCTCATAAATAATATATTTTATCCTAACCAACCCATTTGAAATGAGTATTTAACTAACATTAAAAAACACATTACAATCACAATTATTCGTAAATGTAGAGGATTGATTTTTACTAAAAAATGAGATGCAAAATAAGCTCCTATTGCTTGTCCAAGCATCATCAAAATACCAACTGTAAAAATCACTTGTCCATAAATAAGAAAAACAATAACAGAACCTAGGTTCGTAGCAAAGTTCATAGTTTTTGCTGTTGCTGTTGCTTTTATTAACTCCATACCGCGTAAAGATATTGCTGACAAAGAAAGAAAGGAACCTGTTCCTGGACCAAACATACCATCATAGAAACCAACAAAAGGAACAGCAGTATACTTATACATTTTTTCACTCATTTTTGGTTTTGTATCAATCTCCGAGGCTTTTGGCATAAAAATAAAATAAATACCTATTAGTAAAAGAACTAAAGGAATAACAAAATTTAAAAACTTCACATCGATAAATTGAACAGCAATAGTTCCAATAACTGAACCAATCAATGCTGACAACATAAGATATTTAACTTCTGTAAAAGTAACCTTTTTTTTCTTAAGCATCATAAAAGAAGCAGTTCCACTTCCAACAAAAGCTTGGAATTTATTTGTTCCCAATGCCAATAAAGGGGGTATACCAGATAAAATCAACGCAGGAATAGTGATTAAACCACCCCCTCCAGCTAAAGTATCAATAAATCCAGCAAAAACTGCAACTGCAAAAAGCATTATCATAATGTCATATGTTAAAATAGAATAATCCAATAGAGACCCCTTTTAAGGTGCGAAGTATAGTGACAAATACTTAATAAAAAAGAAAACATTATATATAGTTAAATATGCGTAAATTGAAAAAATTCTATACAATATAATAAATTAATGACTTAAAAATGATGTTATAATTATATATAAATTATTAAAAGGAATTTTATGCAAGAATTTATGGGAACATATAGAGATAATATTGAAGACATAGAAAAATTTTTAATTGAAACTATTAGAAGTACAGGAAATTTAAACTTCAAAGAAGAGAATGGTTTTGATAGTTTATTTAAAGTATTTCCTTCTTTAGAGCTTGTTTATATTTGTGATGAAGAAAAACTCATTCAAATCTCTCCAAATATATATAGAAACAAAGAAACAAAACTTCAAATTGGAGATAATCGTAAATATATACTAAATAAACTCCAGTTTAATAACACTGATGTATCTATATCTCAACCATATATTAGTAGTGCTACTGGTGATACGTGTATTACTGTTGCAAAAAAAGAAAATGGAAAAGTATATTTTTTAGATTTTAAAGTACTTGAATTATTACAAAGATTAGGACTGATTGAAATTCATAAAGAATTTAATATTGTAAGTAAAAGTTTTTATTTTATTACAGCTATTGTAATGATGATTTTAGCTTTATTTACGATAGGTTATTCAGGATATGAATTTATAAGTTCTGTCTTTTTCAAATCTGGGCTATCAATTGAATCTATATTTAAACCAGTTATTGCTTTAACACTTGGTCTTGCTATATTTGATCTTGCAAAAACTATCATAGAACAAGAAGTTGTTTTTAAAAATTATTCTAAAAATAGCAGTTCTGAGTATAAAGTTTTAATAAAATTTTCTATTACTATTATCATTGCTTTACTTATAGAATCACTCATGGTAGTTTTTAAAATAGCAATTGATAACTATGAGCAAATGATACATGCTGTTTATTTAATAGGTGGAGTCTCACTACTTTTTGTTGCATTAGGTTTATTTATATATTTTACTAAAAAAAGATAAGTAGACAGTAATATTAACAGTACCATAAATATTTATTTATAGTACTTCTCTAATTTATTTGGATTGATATTACAAAAATACAAACTGATCAAAACCCAATTTCGTAAGGTCGTATAAACAATACCTTTATCTTCCCATTTTCTCGATGATGTAATTACTTTTGCAGATAAGATTTTAATTTTACATTTTACATTTTTTAACTTTTGCATCAAATTCACATCTTCCATTAAAGAAATATTTTCATATTTTCCAATAGCTTCAAATATCTCTTTTTTTATGAATATAGCTTGATCCCCATAAGGTAAACGCGTAAGTCGAGAACGAAAAGAAGCCGTAAATGCAATGATTTTAAATGCAAAACTATTATTTGTAAAAGATAAATCAAAAGCCCCTGCTTTGATTTGATTATTTTCAAAAGATTTTCTTATTAATTCAAATGCATTATCGGGAAGTATTGTATCCGCATGTAAAAATAATAAAATATCACCACTTGCAAGTCGTGCACCTTCGTTCATTTGATTTGCTCGACCTTTGAGTGAATCTATTTTTAAAACATTTTTGTTTTTGATATTTTTAATTGTTGATGAGTTATCACCATCTACAATTATTATCTCTTCATTTTGATATGAAGGATTCTGTAAAAGTAATTCTAAATACAAATTTATTTTTTTTTCTTTGTAAACAGGGATAATAATTGAAATTTTTATATTTTTTCCTTATAATAAATCTTACTACACACTAAGTTAACGTTAAAAGTATAATATACAAACAATAATTAAAAACAAGGAAGTACTGATGAGTAATTTTTATGAGAACAGAACGATTTTAAAAGATAAGTTTAATTTAATACAAATAAATATTGGTGATTTATGTAACCTTACTTGTACTCATTGTCATGTTGGGGCAAGTCCCAAGGGTGCTAAAAACATGACAACAGAAACTGCTTCTAAAATTATAGAAAAAATACTTACTATGAATATAAAAACTGTTGAATTCACTGGTGGAACACCAGAAATGAATGACAACTTTTTAACTTTTTTAACAAAATTACATGAAAAAGGTATCAATCTTGTTGTAAGAACATCACTTACTGTACTAGAAGATGAAAAATACAAACACTTTTTAGATGTATACAAAAAATTTAATGTAAAAGTAATAGCTTCTCTACCATCTGTTTTTGAAGACTCAACTACAAAACAAAGAGGAGAAGGAGTATATGACTCGACTATTACTTTACTTCAAAAACTAAATGATTTAGGATATGCTAAAGAGGGACAATCAGAGCTCAAATTAGATTTAGTTTATAATCCAGTAGGTACTTATCTTCCAGCTCCTCAGAGTCAACTAGAACTTGAATACAAAACAATTTTAAAAGATAAGTTCAAGGTACAATTCAACTCACTTGCTACAATTGTAAATATGCCAATAAAAAGATTTAAATTTGATTTAACAAAACAAAAACTACTCACTGAATATATGGATACATTAAAAAGTAAATACAATGAAAATACACTTAACAATATCATGTGTAGAAATGTATTAAGTATCAATTATGCAGGAGATATTTTTGATTGTGATTTTAATCTTGCTTTAGAGATACCAGTTAAAGGGTATGAAAATACTAAGTTTTGGAATATTGATTTTGATACATTTAAACCAGAAATTTCTTTTGATGAACATTGTTATGCCTGTACTGTAAACTCTGGTTCTTCATGTAGTGGAGAAGTGATTAAAGAAGAGTTTAATGAAGCTAATAATGCAAAAGAGTATTATGGAGAGGTACTAAGTTCAAGTGAGGATTTAAAAACAACTGCCTGTTGTACTTTGGATATGATTCCAAAACGAGTACGTGAAACTTTACCTTTTATTATGGATGAGATAAAAGATAGATACTATGGCTGTGGTTCACCTATGCCTTTAATCTTAGAAAATCAAACTATGCTTGACCTTGGTTGTGGAAGTGGAAGAGATGTTTATATTTTATCAAAACTAGCAGGTAAAAATGGCTTTGCTTATGGTATAGATATGACAGAAAATCAAATCAATGTTGCAAAAAAATATCAAAAAGATCAAACAAAAAGATTTGAGTATGATGAACCAAATACAGAGTTCATCCATGATTATATAGAAAATATAGATAAGCATTTTGGGGCAAATACTATAGATATAGTAACTTCGAATTGTGTAATTAATCTACTAAAAGACAAAAGAGCCATTTTAAAAAAAGTATATAACATATTAAAACAAGGTGGAGAATTTTACTTTTCTGATGTATATTCAAACAGACGTCTTCCAAAACATGTTAGAGAAGATAAAGTTTTACATGGTGAGTGTTTAGGTGGAGCATTATATGCAAATGATTTTGTACGATTTGCTATCGAAGCTGGTTTTGTTGAACCAAGACTAGTAAGTACTAAAGAGATAGAGATTACAGATGAAAATATCAAAAAACTTGTGGGAAAAACAAAGTTTTATTCTCTTACTTATAGATTATGGAAAATAGATGGACTTGATTCTGTATGTGAAGATTATGGTCAGTTTGCCATATATAAAGGGGGCATTGAGCACAGTGAGGATGAATTTCAACTAGACCACAATCATCTTTTTGAAATTAATCGTCCTGAACATGTTTGTAAAAATACAGCTGATATGTTAGGTAAAACAAGATACAAAGATTATTTTGAAATCATTGGAAATACAGATACTCATTATGGTGAGTTTAAAGGCTGTGAAACTTTAGCAACTACTTATGAAAAAGAGAGTGCTACGGAGATTGACTTATCAAGCGGTTGTTGTTAATACCATTTTTTCTGTTCACTTTGTTTGTATCTGTTAACGCAGAAACATTACTCAAAGAAGATTTTAATACAATGGATAACTGGGAAGATTTACATTTTGAAAAAATTGAGAGACACTCTACATATGAAGTAAAAGATTCTATTCTTATTGCAAAAAGTGATGACTCAGCTTCAGGTATAAAGTTCAAAAAAAACTATGATATTTTTAAATATCCTGTATTAAAATTTGCATGGAAAATAAACAATGTTTATGAAAAAGGAAATGCTTTAGAAAAAGAGGGAGATGATTACCCTATTCGAATATATATCATGTTTGAATACAATCCAGATAATGCAGGTTTTTGGCAAAGTGTAAAATATGATTTAGCAAAATCAATCTATGGAGAATACCCACCTGACTCATCTTTAAACTATATTTGGTCAAATAAAGTACAAGAAGATAAAATCATCACAAGCCCATATACCGAGCAGGCTAAAATGGTAGTGTTAGATTCATCTATTACATATCTTAATACATACAGAGTGCATGAAGTAAATGTATTAAAAGATTATATCAAAGCCTTTGGTGAAAATCCACCCAAAAATGTAACAATTGCAATCATGACAGATAGTGATAATACACATGAAAAATCATTATCATATATAGATTATATAGAAGTAAAAAGTGAATAAAAATCTTATTATTATGTTTGTAAAAGAACCTGTTGAAGGCTTTGTTAAGACAAGACTTGCCAAAACATTAGGCAATGAAAAAACATTGGTTTTATACAAACATTTTGTAAATGATTTACTCAACACTCTAAAAAATTCTAAATTCGAATTTAAACTTTGTGTTTACCCAAATAACAAATTAATAAATGAAGTATTTGGGGACTATAATAATTTTATACAAGAAGATGGAGACTTGGGGGTTAAAATGCAAAAAGCTTTTCAATCACAATTTTTTTTAAATTATGAAAACATTATTCTAATAGGAAGTGATACTCCTCATATTCCAAAACATTATTTTGATGAAACATTTACAAAGTTAGATGAAAAAAAGATAGTAATAGGTCCAAGTTTAGATGGTGGGTATTATCTAATAGCTTTTAACAAAAAAAGTTTTAATGCAGAAATATTTGAAAATATCACTTGGAGTACTGATGTTGTTTTAAAACAAACACTAGAAAAAACGACTACAGATAAAGTACACTTACTCAATAGTTTAAATGATATAGATACACAAGAAGATTTAGACGATTTTTACACTCAATATAAAAACTCATATTTCAAAACTTCTCAAACTATAAATTTTTTAAAGGATATACAATGAAAGAATTTGATGTAATTATTATAGGTGGTGGACCAGCTGGATTAGTTGCTTCTAAAGTACTTGTTGCATTTGGGAAAAAGACAGCAATAGTTGAACGAAATAAACTAGGTGGTGATTGTACACATAGTGGCTGTGTACCATCTAAAACATTACTAAAATCAGCTCAAGCTGTATATGATGCAAAAAACATATCTAAATATGGAATAGTTACAAATGATATAGAGATCGACACCTCAAATGTTTTATCACATGTAAGAGATGTAGTAGCCCAAATTTATGCACATGAAACACCAGAGATTTTCGAAGAAGCTGGAGTAAATATCATTGAAGGTCATGCAAGATTTTTAAATGCAAATGAGATAGAAGTAGATGGAGATAAATATCATGCAAACAAATTTATTATTGCAAGTGGAGCAACTGCTGCTATTCCAAATATAAAAGGATTAAAAGATATCTCTTATTTAACAAATGAAAATATTTTTTTACAAAAAAGTATTCCTGAATCTTTGCTAGTTATAGGAACTGGTGCTATTGGTATTGAGATGGCTTGTGCTTTTAATCGCCTAGGTTCAAATGTAACCGTAGTAGCAAGAAGCACTGGTATTTTAAAAGGTACTGATAATGAACTAAGTCAAATACTTCAAGATGAACTACAAAAAGAAGGTATACAGTTTTTAAGTAAAATAGAGTTTCTTAAAGTTGAAGAGTTAAATGGTTTGAAATCATTATATATAAAACAAAATGATGGTGAAAAAGTCTTAACTGCAAATGAGATACTAATTGCAACTGGTCGAGCCCCTAATACTAATATGGATTTAGAGAAAGCTGGTGTAGTGTATGATAAAACAGGTGTAAAAGTAAATGAATATCTTGAAACGTCTGTATCCCATATTTATGCTATGGGTGATGTGAGTACAAAATATAAATTTACCCATGTTGCAGAACAAGAAGCAATAGTTGCAGCTTCAAATGTAGGACTACCTATTATTAATAAAAAAATGAAATATGACAATATTGGTTTTTGTGTATTTGCACAACCAGAACTTGCACAAATAGGATTAACAGCACAAGATGCAAAAGAAAAATATAATGATGATGTAAGTATATATAAATTTGAATATAAAAATTCAGATAGAGGATATACTGATATTGACAAGATAGGTCTTATTAAAGTTTCAGTTTTAAAGAGTGGAAAAATTATTGGTGCTTCTATATTAGGATCAAAAGCTGGTGAATTAATACATATTTTACAACTTGCTAAAACTTTTGATATCTCTTTTGATAAGTTATCTAAAATGGTCTATTTATACCCCACTTATGCTGATGTTATTAAACAACCATCAAAACAATTTTATATAAAAAAACTTTTTAATAACCCTATTTTAAAAGTTTTAAAAAAAATAAAATCATTTTTTTAAAGGATTTAAAATGAGAAATAAAATAATACTATTTTCAATATTTATAGTGATGATAGCTTTAATTAAATATTTTGATTTAGATACATACTTTACATTTGAAAATCTTAAAAATCAAAAAGAGATATTAAGTTCTTATGTAGATGAAAACTATTTTTTAACTATTTTTATTTTTGTATTGATATACATAATTAGTGTAGCTTTTCTAATTCCTATTGCGACAGTTTTAACACTTGCTGGTGGATTTTTGTTTGGTAGTATTGAAGGAACATTATTTGTGAATATTGGAGCAACTATAGGAGCTGGTTTTGCATTTTTATTTGCTCGCTATATCATAGGTGCAAAATTACAAGAAAAGTACTCTACTCAACTTGAGAAGTTTAATAAAGAACTAACAGAAAATAAATACCAATACCTTTTCTCTTTAAGATTTTTACCAATCTTTCCATTTTTTCTTGTAAATTTTTTAGCAGGTTTAACAAAAGTAGATTTTAAAACATTTATCATTACAACTTCACTGGGAATTATCCCTGGTTCTTTTGTTTATACATATGCAGGAAGTCAACTATCAAGTATAAATGCTTTATCAGATATATTTTCAAAAGAGATATTATCTGCATTTTTATTATTAGGTTTTTTAACATTATTACCAATAATTATCAAAAAATTAAAAAAGAAAGTTACATAAGAAAAGATGTACTAAAAAAGGATCAAACTGACCCATTTTTAGTACTTTTTTTATCAGGAGAAGTCAGAATAGATAACCATCTTAATAAAAATAAAAATAATAAAACACCACAAAATATAAGTATATGAAAATTAATAGTATTACCTAAAAGAGTATCTAAACTATCTATTTCAACTTCATTTATTTTTACAACATTTACAATAAGTTCTCTTAACGTCAAAATAATAAATGCATCAATAAGAATCCCAAGTTTCACTCGTTTTTCTCTCAAAAAACTCATTACTGCACGAACTATCTCTAACATGATGATAAAATATAAAAGATATATAATAATATCTATCATACTACCTGTTCCTATAGCAACAGCAAATAACACTATTGCTAAAATCAATTCTATATAAAACTTATTATAAAAAAAAGCTCTAAATTTTCTCACTTAATATCCTTCTTATATTTATTATAAGGATATTATATCTGATTTAACTTATTGTTCTATACTTGCTTTAATATAATTTTCTAATTTAGACTTTTTTATTTCGCCTACAAATTTTTCTACATAAAATCCCTCTTTATTATATAAAAATGATTCAGGGATCATTTGTACATCATCAAAAGTTTTTGCTAATCTAAAGTTCTCTTTTCCAACTGTTACAGGAAAGTTTACTTTATATTTTGTCATAAAGTCTAATAAAGCTTTTTGATCTTTTTCTTTTTCAAATAAAACTCCAACAATAATAAAGTCATCTTTATATTTTTCTTGTAATTCATTAAAAGTTGGCATCTCTACAATACATGGTTTACACCAAGTAGCCCAGAAGTTAATCAATACCATTTTACCATTAAGTTTTTTTGAAAATAAAACTCCATTGGTTACTTCTAAAGTGATTGTTTCACCAGTTGTTGTGGTAAGTGTAAAATTATCATTTTTTACAATCTCACTTTTTACTTGTAAAACTGTAGATTTTACCTCTTGTGCTTGTTGTGGTTTTGATTCACATCCTATAAAAAACAGTGCGAATACAATTGAACATACTGATACTAATTTTAATTTCATTTTCTTTCCTATTTATAAATTTCTGATTCTACTAAATCTAATAATGCTTTATGACTTAATTCTCTTAGTTTTTTACCATTAACAAAAAATGATGGTGTGCCACGTACTCCTAAAGTAGAAGCGTCTTTTCTATCAAGACTTAACATTTCATCGATATCGTTATTTTCAAAATCAGCTTTTAGTTTTGCCATATCTAAACCAGCTTCAGGCAAAAATTCCCATAACAATTCAGGTTTTGTATTATGATGTTTTGCCCATTTTTCTTGATATTTAAACATAATCTCTAATGCTTCATTATATTTATTTTGAACTCTTGCAGCTTCTAAAAGTCTCACCGCAAATTTTGAATTTTGATGGTTTGCCAAATACCTTATAACTAATTTAGTTTCTAATTTATAATCGTTAAAAACTTCTTTAATTATTGGATGAAATGCACTACAAGCTTCACATTCAGGATCTAAAAATTCTGTAATGATTACATTATCTTTATTTTCACCAAAAGAAGGAGAATGATTTCGTACAAAAGGTGCACCATTTTTACCCGCCATTAATTCTTGATTTTTTGAATCTACACTATTTTGGTACACAGTAATAGCTGCAATAAATCCTACAACTAATAATAATAAGGTAAATATAACTACTTTTTTATTTTTCATTAGTATCTCCTTCTTCCTAAAACTAGGAAAATAAATAACATAAAATATGCTATAAATGACAATAAAGGAATCGTAACAAAACCAAACCAATTAATATATTCAGTAGAACATGGAACACCACTTACACAAGGTACAACAGATTCTGGAATAATATCAAACATTAAGAGGTTATGATAAATAGAAAAGAATAACCCTGTTGTAACCAAAGGCATCGAATACTTAAATAATTTATCATCTGGATATAATAAATTTATTAAAAATATTAAAACTAACGGATACATAAATATTCTTTGATACCAACACATTGAACATGGTACAAAATTCATAATCTCACTAAAAAACAAACTTCCTAATGTTGCTACACTTGCTACTAAAAAACACAATAAAATAACCGTGGTACTTATTACTCTCGATGAATTCATTTAATCCCTTTTAAAATCTTTTATTTTAAGAACATGATTCTACAATAGAAAAATTAAACTATTGTAACTATTTCTATAATTCATGTATAAATTAATGAAATACTACCCAATTAGCATATTTTAACTAGTTAATTCAATAAATTAGAAAATGAAATTTATTAAATTATTATATTCATTTTTAAATGAACAAAATATTTATAATTTTTAATATATTGACTCATCTGCATTAATAATAATTAACTTTAACTAAGTAGTTTTTTGATATATTATGCTAGAAAATATAATTAATAATCTTTTTAAATGGACAATTTGTGGAATCATCAAGTAAAAAAAGCTCGTATACTAAAATTATCGCTAAAATCATGGGAATCACTCTAGTTGTTACACTTTCTTTTGCTTACCTCTATGGTGAGTATTTAAAAACAGATGCAATAAAAAAACTTTCTAAATCAGATGCAAAACAAACTAGCCAACTTGTGTTTGAATCATTATACTCTGCAATGGCAAAAGGCTGGAATAGACAAGAGTTAGAGAATATTGTACACAGATTAAATAAGGTTAATAAAGACCTAGAAATAAATGTATATAGATCTGAGGTTGTTGTAAATGATTATGGGGACATTCAAAAAGATAAAAAAACAAGAGAAACTGATATTAGTGTACAAAGTGCCCTAAAAAATAAAGAAGTTCTCAATATTTTAAAAAATGAAAATATAGACTATTATTATCCAATCGTTGCAGAAGAAAATTGTTTACAATGTCATCTAAGTGCTCAAAAAGGTGATGTATTAGGTGTAATCAATATCTTGTACCCTGTTATTGATTTAAAAGTATCATTAAATGAAATGATAAGTTTTTTTATATACTTTTTGGTTATATTTACGGTTGTTTTATTTTTAATACTATTTATTGAATTTGATAAATATCTTTTACGACCTATTAAAAACTTTGTTAAAATAATAAATGGTATCTCTAAAAGTAATGATATTACAAAAAGAATTGATAATATAGATAATGTAGAAGAGATTAGTTCTATGCAAGAAGTATTTAATAAAATGCTTGATTCAATAGAGTTCCAATTTTTCAATGATCATCTTACACAATTACCAAATAGAAGACGTCTTATTGAGATACTTGAAAAAAGAGACAACAAAGTATTAATGATAATTAATATTGATAAATTTCAAGAGTTAAATGATCTTTACGGACATCATGAAGGTGACCATATTTTAAAAGAATTTGCAGAATTCTTAAAAACACAGCTTTTAGATGATGCAATATTATTCAGATTACATTCTGATGAGTATGGACTTTTATTTTCTAATGAAGATAATATAGAATATTTTGAAAAATATATAACACAACTTATTACGTCAATTTCAAAAGAAAAATTCCATGTAGATAATGGAAAAAGTGATATCTTTTTAAATTGTACAGCAGGTATAGCACATGGGAATACATTACTTCTTGCAAATTCAGATATAGCACTAAAACAAGCCAAAAAAAGAAAAGTGAATTATCTTGTCTATAATCAATCAATGCATGTAGAACATCAGTATGAGCAAAATATGCAATGGACAAAAAAAATTAAAGATGCAATGAAAGAAGATAGAATAGTTTCTTTATTTCAGCCAATAGTTGAGTGTAAAACTCAAAAAATTGTCAAATATGAATCGCTCATTAGAATGGTAGATGAAAATGGCGAATATATTTCTCCTATGTATTTCTTAGATCTTGCGAAAAAAAATAAACTTTATCATGAGTTAACAAAAATTGTTATTAATAAAACATTTGATGCATTTGCAGATTCGAAATATAAAGTTTCTTTAAATTTATCAGTTGATGATATTTTAAATCCTGAAATTGTTGATTTATTAAAAGATAAATTAACCAAGACAGGAATAGGATCTAGAATAGTTTTTGAGATAATAGAATCAGAAGGTATTGAAAACTTTGAAAAGGTAATGGAATTTATAATAGATATTAAACAATTTGGTTGTCAAATATCTATAGATGATTTTGGTACTGGATATTCAAACTTTGAGTACCTTATGAAACTAAAGGTAGACTATATAAAAATTGATGCATCAATGATTAAAAATATTGATACAAATAATGAATCAGAGATGATTACTGAAACTATAGTTGACTTTGCAAAGAAGTTTGGGATAAAAACGATTGCTGAATTTGTTTACTCAAAAAGTGTTTTTGATAAAGTTAATCAACTTGGTGTTGATTATTCACAAGGTTATTATTTTGGAAAACCAGAGCCTTTAAATAAAGAAAAGTAAATTAATAAATCACTTTTTTCATTAAGTAACAAACTTTATTACTACTCGATTTTAACAGATTTTAGATATAATACCCGCAATTAAACCTAAAGGTATAAACGTGAAAAAAAAGATAGAACAAGCAAAACTACTCCTTGATGCATTACCTTATATCAAAAAATTTAAAGATGAAGTTTTTGTTATAAAATATGGTGGTTCAGCACAAATAAATCCTGAATTAAAAGATAGATTCGCACAAGATATTATACTACTTTATATGGTAGGAATTAAACCTGTTATTGTACATGGTGGTGGAAATAAAATCAACTCAATACTAGATAAAATGCAAATCCAAAGTGAATTTGTAGATGGTATGAGAGTAACTGATGAACAAGTTATGGAAGTAGTAGAGATGGTACTTGCTGGAAATATTAATAAAGAGATTACAACTTTATTAAATGGTCATGGTGGAAAAGCTATTGGTATCACAGGGAAAGATGGTGGCTTTTTAAGTGCTATTCCAAAAGATAATGGTAGATATGGATTAGTAGGTGAAATTGTTAATGTAAACAATGAGGTTGTTAATAATCTACTAAGAGAGAATTTCATACCTGTAATAGCTCCTATTGCATCTGGAACTGAAGTTAATCATCCAGGATTTAATATCAATGCAGACTTAGCAGCAAGTAAAATAGCAGCTTCTTTAAAAGCTAGAAAAGTTATTTTTATGACAGATATAGCAGGAGTTATGGATAAAGAAAAAAATCTTTTAACTACTCTTACTGAAGATGAAATTATTGCATATAAAAATGATGAAACTATTACGGGTGGTATGATTCCTAAAGTTGATGCTTGTCTTGAAGCTATTCATGGTGGTGTTGAAAAAGCCCACATCATTGATGGAAGAATTCAACACTCATTATTACTAGAAGTATTCACAAGTGAAGGTATCGGTACAGTTATTAAACAATAAAAGGACTACTATGAAATATCCACAGTTTACGCAAGAACACAAATCGTTAATGTCAAAATATCTTACAAAAGAGGTATTTGAAGAGTTACAAGATAAAAAAACTATAAATGGTTTCACTATTGAAAATATCATCAACTCTGGTGTTAAAAATCCAGATAGTGGCATCGGTGCGTATGCTGGAGATAAAGAGTCTTATACTACTTATGCATCATTCTTTGATCCTATAATCCAAGAGTATCATGGATTTTCAAAAGATGATATGCATAAAACAAATCTCAACCCTGATGATTTAAATGCAATTAATCCAGATCCTGAAAATAACTACATTATCTCAACACGAATTAGAGTAGGAAGAAACTTAGCTGAGTTTCCTTTAGGTCCTGCTATTTCTAATGAACAACGAGAACAAATACAAACAAAAGTAACAGATGCTTTAAACTCTTTGGATGAAGATTTAAAAGGTCATTATTTTTCGCTTGATACTTTAAGTGATACAGATAGAGATACTTTAATCAAAGATCATTTCTTATTTAAAGAAGGAGACAGATTTCTTGAAACTGCAGGGCTAAATAGAAACTGGCCTAAAAACAGAGGAATATTTCACAATATCGATAAAACTTTTCTAGTTTGGGTAAATGAAGAAGATCAACTTAGAATTATTTCTATGCAAAAAGGTGGAGATATAAAAGAGGTGTTTTCAAGACTTATCACGGCTGTTTCAAAACTAGAAAATACTATGAAATTTTCTTTTTCAGAACATCTTGGATATATCACATCGTGTCCAACAAATCTTGGTACTGCTATGAGAGCTAGTGTACATATCAAACTTCCTAAACTTGCTCTTGATATGGTTAGATATAAAGAGATAACAGATAAATATTTTTTACAAATCAGAGGTACAGATGGTGAACATTCACAAAGTTCTGGTGGAGTATATGATATCTCAAATAAAAGAAGACTAGGTGTAACGGAAGTTCAATGTGTTCAAGATATGTATGATGGTATTGTTGAACTTATTAAAGTAGAAAAATCACTCACTTAATTATTTATTAACACTTAATTAACACCTTAAAGATAAAATCCCAAAATTAAATTTTATTTTTAAGGAAAATATATGAAAATCCACCATTCTCTAGTAGCTATTCTTGCTATTAGTTCTCTCCAAGCCCAAGATATAAACCTAGATACATTAAGTGTAACGGCTACAAAAATAGCAATTGGTACCAAAGAAGTTTCTCAATCAATTGCAGTAATTGATGAAAAAACAATCGAAGATAAAAACATTTTAAATATCAATGAAGCTATTGAGAATATTCCAGGAGTTCAAGCGGAGTCCTCAAGTAATAGTCCAAGTCCTAGACTAATCATAAGAGGTGCTGGATTAAAAGCCAGATATGGAGTACGTGAAATCATGGTTATGAAAGATGGTGTGCCATATACTGATCCTGATTCATTTACTAGATTTGATTATATTGATATGCAAGATGTAAAAAGTGTAGAGGTACAAAAGGGTCCGGGAAGTATCAATGCATCTAATGCAACAGGTGGAGTTATTCAACTTGTTACTAAATCTGTTTTTGATGAAGATAAAAATAGAATCAAACTAGGTATTGGTAATGATGGACAAAAAAACATTAATCTAAAAGTACGAGATGCAATAAATGATAATAATTTTATCTCAGCAACATTTAGTAAAAGAGAGATAGATAACAGTTGGAGAGATAATAATCAATTTGACTCTACACAATTAAGTATCAAACACGGATATATTTTTAAAGATGAAGCTACTCTTGAGAGTGAAATAGCGTATACTGAATCTAACTCAAACTTACCTACGTCTATGACACAAAGTGAATTTGATACATTTAAAGCAACTGGGGAACAACACAATACTTCAAATATATGGCAACATAGCGCTAGAAATTCAAAAATCTTATCTTTTAACACTAAATATGAAAAAGAAGTAGGAAATATTACATACAAACCAAGATTTTATATGAATAGCTGGGAACATTTTCATCCTGTAACTGGAATGATAAATGATAGTGATGACAATAAAGTATTTGGAACAGATTTAGAAGCGAACTATAAACATAATATGTTCAATAATGATGCAGTATTAGTTGGTGGATTAACTTGGAAAATTGACAGAACAAAAGATGCAAAAAAATATCAATATGCTGATTTAACTGCTAGTTCAACAGGCTCTCAAAATAAAGGAAGTTTAGCGAATACAGAAGATAGTAAAACCACTTTATATGGTGTTTATATTATGGAAAGTTTCTCTCCAAGTCCAAAATTAAATATTGATATTAGTGCTCGTGCTGACAAACTATCATTTGATATTTCTGGAAATGAAATTACTCAATATGATTGGGCAAATCCAGGAACATATAAAGCAGGTGATGGAATGTATTCTGTTGACAAAAGTTATACTTTATTATCATCAAAAATTGGTAGCACATATCAATTATCTCAATTTACAAATACTTACATATCTGTAGCTCGTGCAAACCAAGCACCTACTGGAAGTGAAATAGAAAGTGCTCAAGAAGATGGTCTTGATCTTGGTAAAACAACGAGTCAGAATTTTGAAATAGGTTTAAAAACAAGAGCAGAAAAAGTTTCTTATGATCTTGCTATTTATCAAAATGATGTTAAAGATGAAATTATACAAATTAAGAATTCATCAAATGATGTTGTTTATGATAATGCTGGTCAAACACAAAAAAGAGGTTTTGAATTTAATGGTTCATATAAGTTAAATGAAAATGTTCAGTTTGGAGCTAGTTATGCATACAGTGATTTTAAATATAAAGAGTTTGAAGAACAAGAAATAACATATCCTATGGGTACAAAAACAGTTACTACATATAATAGAGCTGGAAACTATTTACCATACATACCTAAAAACCAATATTCTCTTTATACTACATTTAAAATGGCAAACGGTTTTAAAAGTAGATTAACTACAAAATCATGGGGAAGTTATTATATGGATAGTGCAAACACTCAAAAATATAGTGGATACAAATTTGTCACAGATTTAATGATAGGTTACGAGAAAAAAGAACACTCAATTCAATTAAATATAAAAAATATTACAGATAAGTATTATGCAATGCAAGCAGACAAAGCACTTGATGGTGACATTACATATAAAGCAGCAGCACCAAGGAGTGCAATGCTAACTTACACATACAAATTCTAGGAAAATAGATGGTAAAATTTAAACAAAATCGAGATAAAAATGATATATATGGTATGCCAATTCTGGGCACCATATTTAAAAATCAAAAATTTATAAGAGTAATTCAACTCATAACTTTAGCACTTTTTATTTATGGTGTATATATGGGATTTAATGAACCAACACTATCAAATACCTTTACTAGATACTTATTTTGGGGACTTTTTTGGTCACTATTTATAGTTGTATCTCTTACAACATTTGGAAGAGTTTTTTGTGGAATCTGTCCTCATGGATTTTTAGGAAAATATATTACAAAATTTGGTTTGAAAAAAGACATGCCAAACTTTTTAAAAAATAGATTTATAGGTATTTTTTTATTGTTCTTTGGCTGGTGGGCAGTATATTATGCAGTACCTGGTTTCTGGAAAGTGCCACTTGCTACTGCTTGGCTTTTTGTATCTCTTTCAATTTTAGCATTTGTTATGTACTATCTATATAAGGATATGAGTTATTGTAAATACATATGTCCTATTGGAACACTTCTTAAATCATACAATAAAATATCACCTACTTTTTTAAATACATATAAAAAAGATTGTAACAGCTGTAGAACATTTGAATGTGCAACAGCATGTCCTTATAATCTCAAACCATTCACTTTTAATAAAAAAAATTCAATGGGGGATTGTACTTTATGTATGGATTGTAGTGATGCCTGTGATGCAGTTGCATTTAGTATTATTCCACCATCAAAAAAACTTTTTACTAAATTCAAATTCCAAAAAGCTGAAGTATGGGCATTTATACTTATCACTGCTGCTATTAGTATCACTATGGGATTTCATCATGGATTGGGGAGATCTGCTATTGTTGATGATTTTATATGGTCAAAAACTGCTGTATATGCTGAACAATATATAAACTTTGGAACATTAAGTGCTCAAGGTATATTTGCATTTATTTATGCTTGTATATTCTCTATAGGTATTGTTTATCTAGGTATGTTTATTGCTAGTAAATTTTTAAATTCTACATTTGAGAAAACATTTTATACTTTAGGTTATGCTTTTGCACCTTTATTTGTAATCGGTGGTTTGGCACATTTAATAAGTTCATTTGCAACACATCATTATGCTGATATTGTAAATGGATTTATTTATGGTTTTGGATTAAATATAGAGTATGTAGGAAATCTTGCAAATAGACGAGATAGCTGGCTGATGTTTTTAAAAGTGATTCCATATATTGCGGCACTTTGGGGTTATTTAATTTTGGCCAAAAGATTAAAACAATTTGAAGCATCAAAAATACGAAAAATATTTGCATTTATGTTTGCTTCTTCATTGGTAAGTTTTTATTTAAGTTTACAAATTTATACAGGTTATGTATTTAAAACATACGGTGCAAAAAAAAGTAACTACTCCCATCATAAAAATTCACATTCTCACATGAAATCAATGAAACATTAACTTAAAATCAAGTAATATCATCAAAGATTGTTACTTGATTTCTTCCATTCTTTTTTGACTTATAAAGTGCTTTGTCTGCATTATCATAAAGATCATTTATAGTTGTTGCATTATCAGCTTTTTGAGTACAAATACCTATTGATACGGTAACGATTTTTTCCTTATTATTATTCTTATGTTCTATTAATAAATCATTAATAGACTCTCTTAATAATTCCGCCATTTTATAACCATTATTTATTTCTGTATCATTACTTACAATAAGAAACTCTTCTCCTCCAACACGGTAACAACATTCAGATGCACGTTTAAATACATTTCGTATAGTGTTTGAAATCTGTTTTAATACATCATCACCTTTAAGATGTCCATAGAAATCATTATATTTTTTAAATTCATCTACATCTATTAAAATAAAAGATATATATCCCTTAGACCTAGAACAGTTCTTTAATTGCACTGGGGCATTATTTAAATAGTGTCTTTTGTTATATAAATTTGTAAGTCCATCCGTCATTGAAATACGTTGAACTTTTTGATAAACAGCATTAAGTTCTTTTTCATTTTTTTGCAAAAATCTAAAATAGTAGACAATCATAAAAGATAAAAGTACTAAAATTATTAATGATACTTTAACCAATAATTCAATTGCAAACTTATATTCTTCACTTGTATCTAAAAGAATATGAAACTTACCAACTTCAGTCTTGTGTATATCATAAAATGGACTAGAATGGATAAAGTATTTATTACTTCTGTTTTGGACATATTCATGATTATAATCGGCATGAAGAGTTAGTTTATCTAGATGATTTTGAAGTTCTTCATCTATATTTTTAATAGTCGTTTCAATAATATAATGATTATCCATCATTAAATAATTACCATCAATATTGGTTCTATTCCATTTTTCAAAATTTTCTTCACTGATTAATTCTTTTTTAATTGTAAAGACAATATCAACATTCACAAATTTTACTAATCTTGGTGTTAGTTTTTCAATATCTTTTCCTAATTCAATATATCCTATTAGTTCATTATCTACAATCCAAGGTATAACTACACGTAAAACAAGATCATCAGAGATACCAAATTCTATACCACTACTTACTTTTAAGGTATCAAAAGCATTATCTAAAGTCTCTCGTTGTATAAAATCTGAATTTTTTTCTTTATTATGAATTCTTAAAAAGTTTTGTTTATTTGGTTTATGAATGTAAAAATGCGTTATATCATATCTTTCATTATAAGATTCATATGTTTTTAATAAATACCAAAACAATGATTCCCTATCATTATTTTTAAAGTAATTTACTGTTTTTTGGTCTTTTTCAAGCTGCTCTATTAATCCTAACATTAAATTTGTATCTTGCTTGATTATACTAGATAAAGAGACTGACATTATTTCAAATCGTTCATCTGCTTTATTTGAAATATTTTTTTCCAATAAAAAGAAGTTTGAATAAACAGATACAGCTGCTATTAAAAATAGCCCAAGAATAAGAGGAAGTATTATTTTAAATACTATATTTATTTCTTTCATAATACCCCCTCTTTCTTACAATTATACTTATTTTAACATATTTAATAATTTTTTTTCCTTATTCTTTAACACTTAATTAACATCTCTTTCATATAATTTGAAAAAGGTTTTTACAAATGAATATAGAATTATTAAAAGATATTGTTGATTATGGGGTAATAGGACTTTTAATTTTTATGAGTTTTTTATCATTATGGTTCTATATAGAAAGACTCATGTTTTTTAAAAATATCAAGCTATCAGATTACAATGAAAAACAACTATTAGAAATAGATATTACAAATCATATATCTATCATCTCCTCAAATGGGTCAAATGCACCATACATAGGACTTCTGGGTACTGTTTTTGGAATTATATTAACTTTTTATACTATGGGAACAACTACTGATATTGATGTACAAATCATTATGAGTTCATTAGCCCTTGCATTAAAAGCAACAGCAATGGGACTTATAGTAGCTATTCCATCTATGTTTTTTTATAATCATTTAGCACGAAAACTTGAAGTTATCATTGCTTTATGGGAAGTTGAGCAAAAAACTAAAAATGCAAATTAAAAAATTTGATTCTATAAATGTTGTACCATTTATAGATATTATGCTTGTTCTTCTTGTCATAGTTCTTACTACTGCTACCTTTGTTGCCAAAGGTGTTATCCCCTTAGATTTAAGCACTGCAAAAAGCTCAGATAAAATAACTAAAAAAGATACTCTTACTATCTCTATAAAAGAAAATAATGATATTTTTTTCAATAAAAAACAAGTATCAAAAGATCAAGTTATCTCAAATCTTTTAAGGTATAAAACAAACAGCTCTATCAAAATCTCTTGTGATAAAAACCTTAAATTCCAAAACTTCGTTTATATCATAGATATATTAAAAGAAAAAAACTATACAAATCTAGCAATAGTTACAAAGTATGAATAGATATACAAAATCATTTGTACTTACTTTTGTACTTTATGCTGCAATATTTTTTTCATTTTTATACTCTTTTGAAGATGAAAAACAACTCAAATCTAGTCAAAAAAAAGGTGAACAAATAGTAAAATTCACTATCATTCAAGAACCAAAACCAATAGAGAAAAAGAAAGAGATTATTGTAAAGAAAAAAGAAATTAAACAAGTTATAAAAAAAACTATTGAAAAAAAGCAAATCACTAAAAAAATCAAACCAAAAGTTGTTGAAAAAAAGCAAAAAGTAATTGTAAATAAAAAAGAGATTGAAAAAGTAAAAGAGTTACAAAAAGTTATCAAACCAAAACCAATTATTGTGAAACAACAAATCAAACAAAATAAATCAATTCAAAAAAATGCAAAAGATCATCAAGACATATTAAAAAAAAGAAAAGTTAATCAAAACAAATACTATACTCAAATAAAACAAACAATAAATAAAAATAAGTCATATCCTAAAATGGCCATAAAAAGAGGGATAGAAGGTATTGTAAAAATTAGATTTACTATATCAAAAGATGGAGAGTTATTGTCTTTTAATATAGTTAAAGGCAAAAGAGTTTTTAAAAAATCCATTACAGAAGCCGTAAAAAATAGTTTTCCACTTACTCCACCAAAAAACTTATTGACTTCTAATACTACTCTTTCTCTTATGCTTGACTATAGATTATACTAACTCAAAATCAGTGATAGCTTTTTCTTCTCCATTAACTATTATTGCAAGTTTATGTAAACCTTTATAATACTTTCTTGTTGTTACAGTTTTAAAACTTTGGTACTTTTTAAATGATTTTTTATCATTATTAATTGTGCTTTGACTCAACATAAAAACTTTTCGAGATAATTTACCATTTGCTTTTTGAAAATCTATTGCGTATTCAAGACGAATATTACCAAGGCTTTTTTTTAAAGTCTCTAAGTCAAAAGTAAAATTAAGTTTTTCCCCTTCTTCTACTTGTTTATCTACATTAAAATTATTAATACTAAATGAATCATCACTTTTATAACCAAACAATTCTAATATTTTTTTGTCTCCTGCTTTTAGCAGCGTTCTTGAAGCATGTTTACATATCCAGTCTAGATTTTTTGATTTGTCAAGATTATTTTTTACAAAGTTTATTACTAAATCTGGATTGTCTTTTGATATATCATTTAGATTATTTGCAACAGATTTTCGTACATAAATACTTTCATCATTTTTGAGTAACTCTAAAACCTCAAAAACTAAAGTTGGATCCTTTTTAAATGAAGGTAAAGCAATTGCCCAAGGAAGTCTAGGACGACAACCTTCTGATGCTAATCTTCGTATATGTTCGTTGTCACTTTTAGCCCACCTTCGGAACTCTTGCATACTTTCGTTTTCGTATTTAACTATAAAATGTCGTATTGCAAATTCAGAGCTTGATTCTATAGTAAAGTATTCTAAAGCATCAATCGAAGTTTCATAATCATTTAAACCATATACCTCAATATAATCTGGTAATATCATGGACTGAAGTCCCATAGATTCGCTTGCGGAGAAATGAGTTTTTACTTTTTTAAGTATCTCAATTGTTTTTTTATAATCATTTTCTAAATAAGGATGAATAGAAGAAGAGATTAGTCTCATTCTATCTTTTAATTCTAAGGATTCTAGTTTCATTAAAACTAAATCTAAATACTCCTCTTTTTTAAAACTACTGTCATACCTATAAATATTATTTGCAAACTCTTCTACAAGTTTTTTATTGAATAAGTTTTTAAATGGTTCTGCCATTATTTTCCTTTTCTTACTTATTTTTCATGTTAAGTATATAATAAAAAAATATTTTATTTTGAAATTATTGCAAATTGTAATATTATTGTTGATATATATTCATTTTTAATCTCTACACATTTACTAAATATTATTTTAGTATTATATAACTATAAAAAGGAGAAGTTATGAAAACTATTTTAAAAGTTCTTTTATTAGTCTTTATATTTATAATTACAAGTACTCAAACTTTTGCTGTTACTAAAAATGGTTTTGATTTATCAAACTCTATAATCGATAAAAATAAAATTCTATCAGGTGGTCCTTCAAAAGATGGAATTCCGTCTATAGATAAGCCTAAATTTATCGATATCGAAGATGTTCATTATTTAAGAGATGATGACATCATCATAGGATTAGAACATAATGGAATTCAAAAAGCATATCCTACTCGGATATTGATTTGGCATGAGATTGTAAATGACACTATATCTACTTTAGACATTGCTGTAACATATTGTCCTTTATGTGGTACGGCTATGGTTTTTGATAGAGATATAGATGGTAAACTCCGATCTTTTGGAGTATCGGGACTATTGTATCAAAGTGATGTTTTAATGTATGATAGAGAAACAAACTCTTTATGGTCTCAACTTGCTATGAAATCTGTAAGTGGAAAATCAGTAAGTACAGAACTAAAATGGCTTCCAAGCCAACATATTACATGGAAAGCTTGGAGAACAAAATATCCTCATAGTAAAGTATTATCTTTAGATACTGGGTATAACAGAAACTACTATTCAACACCATATAGTGATTATTTGAATAGTGATGATGTGATGTTTCCAGTACCTAAAAATAGAGATGATTTATCAGATAAAACATGGGTAGTGGGGGTAATTATAGATGGTATTGCAAAAGCATATGATGTAAATAAATTGCCAAATAAAAAAGAAGTAAAAGATACAATAGGCAAAACAAATATCATCATCAAATATGATAAAGAAAAAAACCATCCGCACATAGTAACTGAAGATAAAAAAGAGATAGCTTCTGTATTAGTTTATTGGTTTGCTTGGCAAGCTTTTTATCCTAATACAGAGATTTGGAAATAAAGTCAGATTAAATTATTTAACGATTTGTTAATTTATCTGCTTTATTATTGAGCTTCTTTTTATATAAAAAAGAAGCTTCTCGTTCACTTAATGTTGATGACTTAAGTGTCTCTTCTTTTTCTTTTTTTATATCATTTTGAACTTTTACTTCTGTTTTTTTCTCTTTTTTAACGATATCTTCTTTCTTTTCTTTTTTAAATAAAGAGGTGATTAGATATGCTGATAAAGCGATATTAAAAAATATAATAGCCCATTTAATAGGCAATAAAATATCTAAATATTCTAACTTTTTACGTAAAGTCAAATACTCTACAACATCACTATAAATCCACTGAGAAAAAAACACTACGGAAAGTAACAATACAATGAGAACTACTGTTCTTCTAAATTTATAAAGATGGTACCAAATAAAAGCAGATTTAGCTTGTTTAAACATATTTTATCTTAAACAAAAAAGTTTAAACCCAAAAATGCTAAAGCTGCAACAAGAGATTTATTTTTTAAATCATCTATAATTTTACGCTCTTCATCTGCAATGATTATTTCAAGTTCATCATCGTTAAAGTCATTAAATGTTTTGTGGTTTTCGGCTAATCGTGCCTTGGTTGATAAAATAGCTTTTTCTCGTATTTTAAAATTGATTTTGTCTTTAATAGTGTTGCTTTTGATTTTTGCAAAATCAAAACCTTTACCAAATTGTTCTTTAGTAAGGTTCAGCATCTCATCTGATTTTTGTTTTAGTTTTTCTAATTTATTATTCATAAATATATTATACTGAATAATTGTTAACAAAAATCAAACGAATGAAAAGAAATGATAGAGATTAAACTGAAACCTCATCGTTTACTTCAACTTCTGATTTAGTTCTTAACATAGTCATATATGGAAGTTTTCCCGGTAATTTAATAGGATTAACATTTCCACTATGTACAGACTCTAATTCTTTATCACTAGCAGTGATTATTTTGTTAAATTTAATATAGTATTTACCATCTTCTTTTTTGTATATCGTACCAAGTTCATTTTCTACTTCATTGATAGTTACATTTAATGGAGCAAATATTTCTATTTCATCATTTGGGTATACTTTATATTTACATAAAAAGTGATCTTCGTCTGATTGAACTAAACCTGTTACTTCATAACTACCAGCACTTAAAGCATACTCATAATTTTGTGTATCATTTTTATCAAATGGTTTATGTATAAGATAGGCATCCGTAAATCCACGATTTTTTGTAGTATTTAATTCATTTTGATATTTTTGTGCGTCAAAGTTATCAGATTGTGCATCTTTTAAAGCCATACTATATGCATAAGCTGTTACAGCTGCATAATATGGTGACTTAGTTCGTCCTTCAATTTTAACACTATCTACAGCTCCACTTTGAACTATTTCATCTACGTGAGAAGCAAGATTCATATCTTTTGCATTAAAAATATATGTACCTACACCTGGGTCTTCTTCAAGTCTAAAGAGAGAACCATGATCTTCATTTCCTGCATATAAAGTATATTCAAATCTACAGTCATTAGCACATGAACCTCTATTTGGAACTCTTCCCATTTGAACAGCACTTACTAAACATCTTCCACTATAAGCAAAACACATAGAACCATGTACAAATATCTCGATCTCTAAATCTGGTAAATGCTTTTTAATCTCTGTTACATCTTTTAAACTAATCTCTCTTGCAGCTACTATTCTTTTTACACCCATGTCATAATATACTTTTGCATCAAGATAATTCATTACGTTTGCTTGTGTTGAAAGATGAATAGGAATCCCTGGTGCTAATTCATGACAAAGTGCAACTACACCTGGAGTTGCAACAATAAGTGCATCTGGCTCTAAAGCTGCTATATTTGCAATGTGTTTTTTAAGTAATTCTACTTGAGAGTTAAATGGAAATCCATTTATAGTTACATATACTTTTTTACCCAAAGAATGAGCGTAGTCTATACCCTCTTTAAATGTCTCCATAGTAAACTCTTTACCACTTCTTATACGTAGACTAAAGTGACTAACTCCACCATATACTGCATCTGCTCCATAAGCAAATGCTATTTTTAATTTTTCTAAATTACCTGCTGGTGATAATAGTTCTATCTTTTTCATTTTAAATCCAATTGTGATTAAATATTTTTTGCATTTTGCCTATAAACTGCTTAAAAGCTATTGATACATTTAGAGTAATAATTTTCTCTATAATAAAATCTATATTGCATAGTAATACAAAAGCATAATATATGTTTAAACTATAAAGGATAAGATTTCACATCAGGAGTACAAATGTTTAATAAAATCTCTTCACTTATCTTCTTTATATTTTTATCACAATCACATATTCTATCTGCAAACCAATTAGGGGATGAAACATCACCTTATCTTTTACAACACAAAGACAATCCTGTCGATTGGTATCCATGGGGAGATGAAGCATTTGCAAAAGCGCTAGGAGAAAATAAACTTATTTTTCTTTCCATTGGATATAGTACTTGTCATTGGTGTCATGTGATGGCACATGAGTCATTTGAAGATGAAAGTGTTGCAAAAGTATTAAATAAAGATTTTATAAGTATTAAAGTAGATAAAGAACAATTTCCTCATATAGATAACTTTTACCAAAATGTATATAGAACTATGAATAAAAAAAGTGGAGGTTGGCCACTTACTATTGTAATGACAGCAGATAAAAAACCATTCTTTTCAGGTACTTATATACCAAAAGAAGAAGGTTATGGTTCAAAAGGATTGGTAAATATTCTAGATATTATCACTAATTATGATAAAAAAGATTTACAAGAAAGTGCTGATAACATTTTAAAAATAGTGACACATAACGACAATATCATGGATAACGAAGTAAAATTAGACAAAAAACTAGATTCTATAGCAGTAGAACAATTTAAAAGTTATTATGACTTTAAATACAAGGGATTTTCTCAGGCTCCCAAATTCCCACAAGCAAGTAATATCATAACACTTCTAAAAATATATGACGCAACTAAAAATAAAGAAGCCTTAACTATGGCAACAGATGCACTTACGGCCATGGCAAAAGGCGGTATCTACGATCAAATCGAAGGTGGATTTTATAGGTATAGCGTAGATAAAAGATGGGAAATACCGCATTTTGAAAAAATGTTATATACAAATGCTGAACTTTTAGTAGCCTACTCAAACGCATATAAGATTACAAAAAATAAACTCTATAAAAAAATTATAAATGAAACAATCTCACAAATAGATAAACGATTTAAAACAAAAGGTGTTTATCAAAGTGCGAGTAATGCAGACAGTACAAATTACGAAGGTCATAATGAAGAAGGTTTTTATTTTGTATATGAGTATTTTGAAACTGAAGAGTTTTTAGAAAAAAAGGGAATAGATCGAGAAACTATCAAAAATACACTCAAATATTTAGGTATCACAGAAGATGGAAACTTTGATGGAAATTTTTCAAATCCAAATATCATAGATAACAAAGAACCAAAAAACTTACAAGTAGTAAAAAAACTACTTGTACAGTTACGTAAGAAAAAAGAATATCCATTTATAGATAATAAAATTAACACTGCGTGGAATAGTTTATATATCAAAGGAAAATTTAAAGCAGGATACATTAATCCTAAATATATTAAAGAAGCTAAATATTCTTTAGATAGATTATTGGAACTAGTATATATTAATGGAGAATTATATCATCAAACAATTATAGGGGTCATTCCTACACAAAAAGCATTGTTAGAAGACTATGCTTTTTTAAGTTCAGCTTTATTTGAAGCATATCAAAAAACTTTAGATAAAAAATATTTCATACTATTTGAAAAACTAGTAAATAGATCTATAGAGAAATTTTATAAAAATAATAGATGGACAGAATCAGATGATGGATTTATTACTTATGCAAAAATAGATGATAATGGATATTCAAGTCCATTGGCAGTTACTATTAATAATATTATTCTATATGCAACAGTTGAAGCAGATTTTAAAACACGAAATTTAGCACTCAAAACTATCTCTCAATATTCAAATAGAATAAATCAATACCCAGCTTATTATCCAAACACACTTCTAGCAGTTATGATGAGTCAATATGAACCTGTATTTATAAAATCAAAAAAAGAAAAACTAAAAACTCTTAATCTAGAAGATATAAACCATCCATTTGTATTTAAATATGAATATACAAGTGAGGACTATTTAGCTTGTAAATTAAGTAGCTGTTTTAGTTACGGAAAAGACTTAAAGAAAATAAAACAAGATATAGAAGAACTGATCCAATAAATTCATTTAGAAAAAGTATAAAAATAAATTATACTATTATTAAAGTAATTTGGCTAAGATTATAAAAAATAAAAAAGGTTCAATATGAAAAAAATATTATTAGCAGTAATTTGTACTATATCATTAAATGCAATTGATTACTCAGCAGCTTTTAATTCTGTAGATAAAAAGAAAGCTGCAGATTCTATCAATAAAGAAGAAGCACAAAAAGCATACCAAAAAGGTGACAAAGTTACTTTGGAAGATGTTCAAAAAAGCGTAGATATGGAAAAAGCAAAAGATTCTATAGATACTGACAAATTAAAAAATAGCCTATTTAAATAGTCTATATATAAGAGGTTAAGAAAAGTACTTAACCTTTTATTCTCTTGTTAAATACAATTACCCTTTCAAAATTTTTTCTTAACTATATAAAATAAAGCAAGAAGTGGAACAAAAATAATTCCTATAACCCAAAAAACTTTTTCATTTTTATTTTCAAACTCTTCAGATATAACTGAAACAAGTGAATAAGCCCAAATTAAGAATAATATGATGTAAACTGCTATTAGAATACTTGACATGATAACTCCTTTCTTTACCTTATTCTAAAACTATTTATATTAAAACAATAAAAAGAAAAGATATTAACTGATATTAATTGAGCAACTGTTAATCTAAATTCAAGTAAAATCGCATTTATGAATATAGATAATATAAGAGAAGAAAGAGCAAAATGGCTTGAATGGAAAAATATAGTTCCAATGAGAGACGCTCTAAAAAACATACAAACAATAAACACTGACAATTTGGATATAACTTACAGCGACTGGCTAACAGTAGGTGATAAGTCAAATATCTCAGATGAGCAACTTATTTTATTAGAAGAAAATGCAAAAGCTTTAATTCCATGGAGGAAAGGTCCCTTTTCTTTATGTGGTTTAGATATAGATAGTGAATGGCAAAGTAATCTAAAATATAATCTTCTAAAAAAACATTTTAATATTAAAAATAAAATAGTAGCAGATGTTGGATGTAACAACGGATACTATATGTTTAGAATGCTTGAAGAACAACCAAAAAGACTAGTTGGTTTTGATCCATCTGCTATATTTAAAACACAATTTGATGTAGTAAACCATTTTATAAAAAGTGATATAAAATATGAACTTTTAGGTGTTGAGCATTTAGAATTTTATGAACACAAATTCGACATGATATTTATGCTTGGTGTTTTATATCATAGAAGTGATCCAATAGCATCTTTAAAATCTTTAAATAGAGCGCTTAATAAAAATGGTGAAATTATTGTAGATAGTTTTATGATAGATGGAGATGACGAAGTAGCGCTTTGTCCAGAGTCACGATATGCAATGATTCCAAATGTTTATTTTTTACCAACTGTTAACTGTTTTAAAAATTGGCTCAAACGTGCTGGATTCACAGATATAGAACTTATTGAGATTACAACAACAGATGATAAAGAACAACGAGTAACACCATGGACTTTTGGTAAAAGTCTAGATGATTTTAGAGATCCTAGTGATCCAACTAAAACAATCGAAGGATATCCTGCTCCTAAACGTGCATATTTAAAAGCTAGAAAAAAATAACTATGTCAGCTTTAATTTATGATTTAGTAGTAGTAGGTTCAGGAGCTGCTGGTTTAGCAGGTGCGATTAAAGCAGGACGTGATGGTAAAAAAGTACTACTTTTGGAAAAATTATCTCAAATAGCAACAAAACTTAAAGCAACAGGTGGAGGAAGATGTAATCTAAGTAATACTCTAGATAACACTACCTTTATGCAATCATTTGGAAAAAATGGTCGATTTATGACTACAGCTATAAATAAAATGAATCATAAAGATTTAAGAGATTTTTTTACAAGTTTAAACCTCGAAACACATATTCCAGATGGGTTTAGAATATTTCCAGTTACTCATAGTTCTACAACAGTTATAAATGCATTACTTGATGAACTTAAACGATTAGACATACAAATTCTCTGTAACGAAAAAGTTGAAGACATTTCAACACAGGATAATTCAGTAACTCATATCAAAACACAAAACAACATATATATGACTAAAAATATTCTTTTAGCTACTGGAGGAATGGGTTATCCTAAGATGGGAGCAACTGGTGATGGTTTTTCAATTGTTCAAAAACTAGGACATAAAGTGACTAAATTATATCCAGCTATGATGCCACTTTTTACACAAGAAACTTGGCAAGGCAACTGTAGAGCAGACACAATTTCTAAAGTTACTATAAAAGTAAATATCCCAAATAATAATAAATTAAAAAAACTTACAGCAAAAGGTGATTTAATATTCACTTCAACTGGTTTAAGAGGTCCTGTTATATTAGATTTTGCAAGAGAGATTACTCCATTTTTAGATGTACACAATGAAGTACCAATTTTGGTTAATTTAACACATGGAAAAAATGAAGATGAAATCATCAAAACAATCAAAGGAAAAAGCATAAAAGAACCAAACAAAAGTATTCTTGAAATATTAACTTTCCTTATACCTAAGTCATTAGCTCAAGAATTCTGTAAAATATGTAATATAGATCCAGAAATAAATTATAAAAATATAAAAGGTGAATCAAAAAATCAACTTATTAAGATTTTAGCATGGACACCATTTACAATTTCGGGACATGATGGATTTAATAAAGCAATGATTACAAGAGGTGGAATTAGTCTTAAAGAAATTGAACCTACTACAATGCAAAGTAAAATAATTAGAGGTTTATATTTTGCTGGTGAAGTAGTAGATATAGATGGTCCATGTGGTGGATATAATCTACAATGGTCATTTTCAAGTGGTTATCTTGCTGGTGAACTTTTGCCTAACTTATAATATTCATAATATTTTTGCAACAAACTAAAATTTACACATTTCTAGAAACAAATATTATAACTAATATTAATAATTTAATGTGAATTTTAGTAGCATTTTTTTTTCTTTTTTCTCATAATAATCTAGTTTGCATATATAGTTATATTTTTTAATATTTCTTTAAATGAAATTGTGAGAAACTCCTACATATACTTATTAAAAAACAACGGAGAAAAAATGAACGCATCAGACTTATTTATAAAAGCACTAGAAAACGAAGGCGTAGAATATATATTTGGTATTCCAGGTGAAGAAAACCTAGATTTACTTGAAGCACTTAGAAAGTCGGACAAAATTAAATTAATTTTAACACGACACGAACAAGGTGCAGGTTTTATGGCTGCAACTTATGGTAGATTAACAGGAAAAGTTGGTGTTTGTGTATCTACACTTGGGCCTGGAGCTACAAACTTTACAACAGCAGCAGCGTATGCACAACTTGGTGGTATGCCAATGTTAATGATTACTGGTCAAAAGCCAATTAAAAAATCAAAACAAGGTCGATTCCAAATTATTGATGTTGTTGGAATGATGAAACCACTAACTAAATATGCAAAAGTAGTTGTAAATGGAAATAACTCACCAGCTATGATTAGAGAAGCATTTAAAATAGCTACAACTGAAAGACCAGGTGCTGTTCATATTGAATTTCCTGAAGATATTTCTGCTGAAGAAAACTGTGATGATAATATCTATCCTGTTCAAGAATTTGAATACCCTACAGCTAATAAAAAATCAATTGCTGATGCAATTAAAATGATTGAAAAAGCTGAAAGACCATTATTATGTGTTGGTAACGCTGCAAATAGATCTGATGTATCTGGTATCTTAACTGATTTTGTTAACGAAACTGGAATTCCTTTCTTCTCTACTCAAATGGGAAAAGGTGTTATTGATGAGAACCATAAACTATGTCTTTCAACTGCAGCATTATCTAAAGATGACTTTATTCACTGTGCAATTGATAGAGCTGACTTAATTATTAATGTTGGTCATGATGTTATTGAGAAACCACCATTTTTTATGGAAAATTCAGAAGGTGCTACAAAAGTTATTCACTTAAATTACTTCCCATCTGAAGTTGATGATACTTATTTTCCACATTTAGATGTTGTGGGTGATATTGGTTCAAGTATGGAAAAAATCACAAATAATATTTCTAAACAAGATCACTGGGACTTTGATTATTATGTTAGATTAGCTGATGAAATTAGAACAAAACTTTCTAAATACTTTGGAGATACAAGATTCCCAATCTTACCACAAAAAGCAGTAAGAACAATTAGACAAACACTAAAAAGTGATGACGATATTGTAACACTTGATAATGGTGTATATAAAATCTGGTTTGCAAGAAACTATAGATGTGCTAAACCAAACACATTATTATTAGATAATGCATTAGCAACTATGGGTGCAGGACTACCTTCTGGTATGGCTGCTAAAATGGTAAGTCCTGATGCAAAAGTAGTTGCAGTTTGTGGTGATGGTGGATTTATGATGAATGACCAAGAAATGGAAACAGCTGTAAGACTAGGTCTTGATATGACAGTAGTTATTCTTAATGATAACTCATATGGAATGATTAAATGGAAACAAGCAGGTATGGGATTTGAAAACTTTGGACTTGATTTAGGAAATCCTGACTTTGTTAAATTTGCTGAATCTTTTGGAGCAAAAGGATACAGACCAGATTCTTGTGAAGATTTTGCTGAGACATTAGAAAAATGTGTAAATGGTAAAGGTGTTCATCTTATTGACTTAGCAGTTGATTACTCTTTAAATCATGCAATTTTAAATGATTTATTAGCTAATAAACAATGTATGATCTAATTTAGAGAAATAAATTAATATATAAATAAACAAAGGAAAAAAATGAGCACAATTGAAGTTACATCACCGTTTGATGACAAAGTAGTAGGAACAGTTCCATTTTCAAATGTTGAAGAAGTAAAAGCAGCTATCGAATTAGCTAATGATACTTTTCACGACCATAAAAATGCACTTCCAAAGTACAAAAGAATTGAAATTTTAGAAAAAGTTGCAGAGATTATGAGTTCTCAAATTGAAGAACTTACTATTCTTTGTGCATCTGAAGGTGGTAAACCTTACATGGATTCTAAAGTTGAAATTCAAAGAGCAATTAATGGTGTTAAACTTTCAATTGAGGCATTGAGTTCTTTTGAAGGTACTGAAATTGCTATGGGTCATACTGCATCAAGTGCAAATAGAATGGCTTATACATTTAAAGAACCTATTGGTGTGGTTGCTGCAGTAAGTGCATTTAATCACCCATTTAATCTTGCAATTCACCAAGTAATCCCTGCGATTGCTGTTGGTTGTTCTGTTATTATTAAACCTGCTACTCAAACACCTATGTCTGCTGTTAAACTTATTGAAATTCTAGCTGAAGCTGGTCTTCCAAAAGGTTGGGCGCAAGCAGTAGTATGTGGAAGAGAAGCTGGTGAATTATTAGCTACATCTCCAAAAATTAACTTTTTAACATTTGCCTGTTTAGCAATCTTGCCAATTTCTGAAGGTGGCATGTGTAATGAACGCCCTGCGCCCTTCTGTGACTCCGGAATTGCATTATGTGCGATTAATATATCCGTTCCTCTAGCCAAGCTTGCCAAGGTCTGGAAGCGATTACTCATATCACCAGAAAAGGTAATAGCACAGCCTGCCACATCAATACGCCAAGCCAAGGCTGGAATTGGCCCATGATGTACAGGGATAGCAGACAATACAAAACTATTCGAAGTATAAGCCACTTGCTTAATATGCTTTGCCAACATCATACTCTTGCCTCTTATCTTAAACCGACTACTTTGCTCAGTATCAACATATTCACTCAGATATGCAAAGACACCTTTCCTGGCAAATAGTCTATTAATGAACTCAATCGTCGAAGGCATAAAATCATTACCTTCTGGCCCTAGAACAATTAAGTCCTGATTACGTCGGGCAAAATAAGATGCCTTAATCAGGGCAGCAAAATCAGCGCTATGATCTACATGAAAATGAGTAAAGGCAACAACCTGCAAATCAGTCAGATTTGCACCACTTTTCTCATAATTCAAACTACTTCCTGAACCCGCATCAATTAATACAATACCCTTGCCATCTAACCAGATAAGATAAGAACTAGAAGCTCTACCATCTGATAATTCAGGGCCGCCTGAACCTAACACCTGAACTTTCACCCGCTGACTTTGACACTCGGCAAAAAGTACCGAACTGCATAAAAGTAATATTGAAAAATAGAATAAGCGCAGCATAGCTATACCTCCATAGTAAAAAAGCAAGCTTCCATTTAACCGGTAAACTAAGTTGCTTGCAAATATTCCCTAACTTTTCACCCTAG
>ENA-ORXI01000142-ORXI01000142.1-sediment-metagenome-genome-assembly--contig:-NODE-142-length-55095-cov-8.317696_pt1 | contig 55095 bp, 39 predicted proteins | sample MGYA00237861_ERZ511468 | MGnify/ENA primary metagenome ERZ511468 (study PRJEB26299, sample SAMN06266213) | sediment metagenome | isolation source: Hudson Canyon methane seep mesocosm | place: USA:Hudson...
AGTGATAGCCGCGTAATTCAGACAAATCAAAACTAACGGGTAATGCAGGGAAACGGATTGTTAATTTCTCAGCAATTACTTGTAAATCGTTTAAAGCATGAGTTATATCGTCATCAATATTTGCGAGCAATTTAGATGCTTTAGTTAAAACATCAATGCCACCATTTAAAGTGGGTAGCGTAATAAAAATAGTTTTAAATTTATCGTCTATATCAAAACCAGCAACTAATTCATCAAGCTCTGTTCTTGCTTTTCGTTGCAACACATCGAACAACTCAGATTCTTGCTGCTGAGTTAATCCTGCTTGCTCAGATAAGGCACGATAGATCCCAACGTGTCCCAAATCCAAATGCACATTTTGTAAGCCTGTAACAGCAAGCATTTCCAGCATTAAACGAATCACTTCCAGATCACTTTCAATACCTGAATGGCCATAAATTTCAGCACCAATCTGCATAGGGCTTCTGGTTTTAGCCAGTGAATCACCCAATGTTCTTAACGTAGTACCTACATAACATAATCGAGTCGGTCTGTTATGTTTCAGATTATGTGCATCAATACGAGCAACCTGCGGTGTCATATCAGCACGAATACCTAACATTTCACCAGAAACCTGATCTGTTAGTTTAAATGTTTGAAGATCTAAATCGTGACCTGAACCTGTCAATAAAGAATCCAGAAAATCTACAACTGGTGGTATAACTAAGTCATACCCCCAACAATTAAACACATCCAGTAATTGGCGGCGTAACGCTTCCAAATGTTTGGCATCTTCAGGTAAAACTTCTTCTATCCCTTCTGGCAATAGCCAGGAGTCAGTTTTTTGCATTTTTTGTATATCCACTCGCACAAAACGCCCCGTTAAAAACGGAGCGTTTTATTATCTATTATGCGTTCCTACACAAAATGCAGGAACGAAATATTATTTCTGTTTCTTAAAGTATTTAAAGAAATCTGAATCTGGCTCTACAACCAACATATCTCCAGGTTTTCTAAAAGTTTGTCTATAAGCAATCATACTACGGTAAAAAGTATAAAACTCAATATCTTTACCATAAGCTTTAGCATAAATATCTGCAGCTATCGCATCACCTGAACCACGAAGTTTCTCAGCATCACGGAACGCATTAGCCATTATAATTTGACGTTGCTTGTCAGCGTCAGCACGTATTCTTTCTGCCGCTTCTTTACCTTGAGAACGGAATTCTCTAGCAACCCTTTCACGCTCAGCTTCCATCCTTCTATATACAGAAGAACTTACTTCATTAGGTAAATCAATTCGTTTAACCTGTACATCAACGATTTCAATCCCTAATTTAACAGCAATAGGTGTTGAAAGTGTGATTAAAGCGGTTCGAATAGCTGTTCTGTCTGATGAGACTAACTGTTTGATATCACGTTTACTAAATTCACTACGAAAAGCATCTTTAATAATCTGATCTAAACGAACGTTTGCCTGTCTAATGTCACCCGCTACAGCCGTGTAAAAAGTTTTTACATCAGCAATTTTCCATTTAACAAATGAATCAACAATAACATTTTTCTTTTCAGACGTTAAAAAACGTTCTGGTTTTGAATCCATTGTCAAAATACGTGAATCAAATTTTTTCACGTTATTAACGAAAGGTAATTTAAAGTGCAAACCAGGTTTAAAATCAGTTGATATAACCTCACCTAATTGAAATTTAATAGCTCTTTCTGTTTCAGATACCGTAAACACGCAGGAAGAGACAACAAAAAACAAGGCCGCTACCGCTATTAATATTTTATTTTGTCCCATCTTAGCGTCCTCTCACAACACGACCACGATTCGAAGTTCGTGAGCCATTATTAATACTTGGTTTCTGTGGCATAGCATTTGACTGAGAAACATTAGCTACATTGTTAGTGCCAGTATTTGCTGTTCTATTACCTAATTTATCTAAAGGCAAATAAAGCATATTATTGCTACCTTTAACATCAACCATAACGGTAGAAGTATTACTTAGCACATTCTCCATAGACTCAAGGTACATTCTTTGCCTAGTGACTTTAGGTGCTTTTTTATATTCAGTTAATAATTGGGAGAAACGACTCACATCACCCGTTGCTTTAGCAATAATACTTTCTTTATACGCTTCAGCTTCCTGTGTTTTTCTTGATGCTGCACCACGAGCTACAGGAACAACTTCATTTGAATAGGCTTCAGCTTCATTTATATAACGTTGTTCATCTTCACGCGCTTTAATCGCATCTTCAAATGCACCCTGAACTTGTTCTGGTGGCTGAGCATCTTGTAAATTAACTGTTGTAATTAAAATGCCTGATTCATAAGAATCCATTACTTTCTGTATTTCAGCTTGAATCTCTGCAACAATTTCACTACGTCCTTCAGTTAATACAAAGTCCATAGTGCTATGACCAATCACTCCACGCTCAGCGCCTTCAGTCACTTGTTTTAGCGTGGCTGTTGGATTGAGCAAGTTAAATACATAGTTTTTAGCATCTTTGACTTGATATTGAACAGCTAAGCGAACATCAACAATATTTTCATCTTTTGTTAACATTAAAGCTTCTCTAGGTACCGATCCAGCACCTTGACGACCACCTGAACGATAACCTACTTCAACAACCTGTACATTTTGTACATCTACAATTTGTACATTATCAATAGGTGATGGAAAACGCCAGTTTAAACCAGGCTGACTAGTTGAAGAATAAGCACCAAAACGTGTTTCTACACCACGTGTACCTTCATCTACAATATAGAAACCACTAAGCCCCCAAAGCACAGCTGCACCCGCAGCCAAGAAACCCAAGCCTTTAAGTGATCCATCTTCAGAATCACCGCCACCCGAGCCGCCGCCAAAAATACCACCAAATTTTTCTTGAAATGATTTAATCACTTCCTCTAAATCTGGGGGACTATTCTCATCTTTTCGGCCACTCCAAGGGTCTTTCTTATCGCCACCGGGCTCATTCCAGGACATCTATTACTCCAAATCGGATATATTTAAAAAATATGACTATAAAGCCAAACTTGTTCATTTTATCTTAAATCGGTTACTTATGATTAATTAAATAACACTTTTCTAATGTAATCTATAACTTACAAAATAATCTCTTCAATTTCAACCTCTTTTAATAAACCTAAATGCTTCTTATCAATTTCAATTAATAATTCCCATCCGCCCATATCATTACTCTTTTCATCAATAATTTTAGCGAAATCAAATAACTTTGCCCGCACCCCGCCTTGGCTTGCTTGCAGATAACACTTTCTTTTTACCTTCGTATTTGAAAAAAGTTCAGCCAGAGCTTGAAATAATAATTCACTTCCCTTACCTGTTACTGCTGAAACCCATACTCTAACTGGTTTTCCAGCATCATTCCTGTCTATATGCGGCTCAACATTCTCTAACAAATCAATTTTATTAAATACCTCTAGTTGAGGGATTTCATGGGCATCAATATCTTGTAAAACCTGATTGACCTGAAACATCGTGTCTTCTCTATCTTCAGCATTTGAGTCAATAACATGCATCAATAAATCAGCTTCACTGGCCTCTTGCAAAGTTGAGCGAAATGCTGCAATGAGCTCATGCGGTAAATGGCGAATAAATCCAACAGTATCAGCAAGAATAATGTCGGCGCCATTCTCCAGGGAACAACTTCTTAACGTAGGATCCAATGTTGCAAACAATTGATTAGCTACATAAATATCAGCCCCAGTTAAGGTATTGAATAAAGTTGACTTGCCCGCATTGGTATACCCGACTAATGACACTGAAGGTATTTCAGATTTTTTTCTTTTTCCTCGACCTTGACTACGTTGCTTTGCAACCTTTTCCAATCGTCGCTGAATTAATTTGATTCGATTATTAACTAAACGTCTATCCGATTCTAACTGGGTTTCACCTGGCCCTCGCATGCCGATTCCACCGCCTTTTTGGCGATCAAGATGCGTCCAGCCACGAATTAATCGTGTAGAAAGATGTTTTAATTGTGCGAGTTCAACTTGTAATTTTCCTTCAAAGGTTTGCGCTCTTAAAGCAAAAATATCTAATATCAAACCATTTCTATCAACAACTCTAACCCCTAAAGCTTCCTCTAAGTTTCTTTCTTGACTAGGTGACAAAACATGATTGACCAAAACAATATCAGCTTCATGAAAAGCAATCTCAGACTTTATTTCCTCAAGCTTTCCACTACCTACAAAAAACTTTGGATCAGGTCTTTGCCGAGATCCTGTCACGACATGGACAGGCTCTGCCCCAGCAGTTTTGGCAAGTTCTTTTAATTCATACAAGTCTTCCTGACCTGCTCGTAGCGTTAAGTGAACCAGAATTGCTCTTTCACCTGAGTCGGGACGATCAAACAAAAAAAACTCCTTCCTTATTCTTCAATATTTTCATTTTCCCTAGCTAATTTAATTGGCTTTCCAGGTACTATCGTTGAGACAGCATGCTTATAAACCATTTGACTGACTGTATTTTTCAACATAATGACATATTGATCAAATGAATCAACACGCCCTTGCAATTTAATCCCATTGACCAAAAAAATAGACACGGGTGTGTGTTCTTTTCTTAAAGTATTAAGAAAATTATCCTGTAAATTCTGAGCTTTAGACATCCTATTTCCCCTTATTTTTATTCCTGTATTCTTAACATTATAGTTAGAAATATAATTAAATGATGATATTGGGATGAATTATTGCAATTCAAGATCACAATTTAAGTTTTATCTGAGAAAAAACTTTTTCAAGCAAATTCTTTTCAGCAGAAATAAATTGCATAGCATCACCCTCTCGACGCAACCAGGTAAATTGCCTTTTTGCTAATTGCCTTGTCGCAATAATTCCTTTTTCTATCATCATATCTAAATTATATTCCCCCTCTAGATATGACCATGTTTGACGATAACCAACCGCCCTAATAGCTGGTAAATCCACAGTCAAATCCCCTCGGTTATATAAGGCTTCAACCTCATCAACCAAACCTTTTTCCACCATCAATCTAAATCGTTCTTCAATTTTAATGTGTAATTGTTTTCTTTGTTCTGGCGCTACAATAAGTTTTATGGATTTAAATGGAATAGTATCCTGTTGTGATTCACGAAAAAACTGGGTTAATGGCTTTCCACTTATTTCATAAACTTCTAATGCACGTTGCATCCGTTGCGGATCATTAGGGTGAATTCTTTCTGCTGATTCAGGGTCAATCGCTTTAAGCCTTTCATGCATGGCCTTTTTTCCATTACAGGCCAATTCATTATCCAGTTTTTCTCTTATTTCAGGCTGCGCCTCAGGTAACTCAGCTAAGCCGTTAAACAGTGAATTAAAATATAGCATAGTCCCACCAGTCAAGATAGGTATTTTTCCTCGCTGCGTAATATCATTCATTAACTGCAATGCTGACTTTCTGAAACGTCCTGTTGAATAAGCTTCAGCTGGATCAAGAATATCTATCAAATGATGCGGAATGCCTTGCCTCTCTTGCTCTGTTGGTTTTGCTGTGCCAATATCCATATCTTTAAAAACTAAAGCAGAATCAACACTTATAATTTCTGCATCTATTTTTTGCGCTAATTGTACAGCTAACTCAGTTTTCCCTGAGGCGGTTGGCCCCATAAGAAAAATAGCAGGAGGCAATGTTATATCTGACATTATTGTCCTCGCAAAAAAAACTTATCTAAATCATGCGTACTTAATTCAATCCATGTTGGCCGGCCGTGATTACACTGCCCTATTCTTTCAGTTTGCTCCATATCTCTTAATAAAGCATTCATTTCATCAAGCGTTAACTTTCGCTTTGCCCGCACAGAACCATGACAAGCCATCGTAGCTAATATTTCATTAGATTTTTCCAAAACTCGCTGACTCATACCGTGTGTCAGAATATCGGCCAAAATATCTCGAATTAAAGCATCCATATCTTCACGCCCTAATAGTGCCGGGGTCGCTCTTAATACAATCGCTTCTGGCCCTGTTCGGTTTAACTCAAACCCTAGCGATGCAAAAAAAGCATGCTCTTGTTCAACTAAATCAGCCTCGCTCTTTGTTACTTGGATTTTAAGTGGCAATAACAACGGTTGACTAGGAACAATCCCCTGATGATATTGTGTTTTTAAGCGTTCATAAGTCACTCGTTCATGTGCAGCATGCGCATCAACTAAAATAATTCCCTTTTCTGTTTCAGTCAAAATATAAATACTATGTAAATGCGCTATGGCATAACCTAAAGGTGGCATACCTTCAGTCGGTTTTTCAGCATAATTTGGGGTGAAATTATTTTCTGATTGAAGTTCAATGCTGGGGTTTAACTTAGCATAGGCCTTAATATTCTCTGCTACATTCATTGGCAATGAAGCTTGTACGGGTGAAGGCGGGGTATAACTAGAGCTAATCATAGACACAGAGTTAACTTGCTGCTCTTCTACGGGGGCTAACGGAGTAAACTCTTCAATCTTTCTCGCCCCATTTTGTTGTTCACCAGGTCTCAATTCTGCCAAGGAGCGATGCAGAGCTTTAAATAAAAAGTCATGGACTAATCGCCCTTCCCTAAACCTGACTTCGAGTTTTGCAGGATGCGCATTAACATCAACTAAAGCAGGATCTAGTGTTAAATAAAGCACAAATACAGGGTGCCGTCCATGAAATAACACATCTTGATAAGCCTGTTTTACAGCATGCGTCACTAAACGATCTCTAATAAGACGACCATTCACATAAAAAAACTGCATATCCTGCTGGCTACGAGAAAACGTTGGCAGGCCAACCCAGCCAGTTAATTGTAAGCCTGATGCTTCAAAATCAATTTTGACTGAATTTTCAATAAAGGCTGAGCCACAAATGTTAGCAATACGATTTTCTTGTTCTGCTTCTGATTCTGCAGGTTTAAGGTTCATCACTTCTCTTTGATTATGATTTAAGGTAAACCCTATATCGAAACGGCTTAATGCCATTTTTTTAATCAAACTTTCAATATGTGAAAACTCTGTTTTTTCAGTCTTTAAAAATTTACGTCTTGCAGGTGTGTTATAAAATAAATCCCTGACATCAATCGTTGTCCCTAGTGGATGGGGATCAGGCTGAGGATCAAAATCACTTTCTGTTCCATCAGCACTCACTTTCCATGCACAATCAGCATCATCAGTTCTTGAAATCAGACTTAATCGCGCCACTGAACTAATACTAGGTAATGCTTCACCTCTAAACCCCATACTAGCGACATGCTCTAAATCATCCAGACTTGCTATTTTACTGGTTGCATGACGTGATAAAGCTAAAGGTAAATCCTCTTTAAAAATACCACAGCCATTATCTCTAATCTTTATCAGTCGGATGCCGCCTTGCTCTATATCAAGGGTAATTTGTGTCGCACCGGCATCAAAACAATTTTCAACTAATTCTTTAACCACAGAAAAAGGTCTTTCGACCACTTCCCCTGCAGCAATTTGGTTAACAAGTTGAGTAGGAAGGGATTGGATTCGCATAATTTTCCTAAGCTGAAGGTAAAGCTTTCTGATCAACTAATGTTGAAACAAACTGACTGGCTTCATTAATAGTAATTTCCATCACCTCAATTAACTGGGAAATATCAATCCCAATTTCAATAAATTCATGCTGTAAAGCGGCTATGGCCTGGGCATTTAAATTATGCTTTAAAAATAAAACTTGGTCTTTAAAGGCTGCCAAAACTGGATGAATACGACTTTCTGCCTTACGCATGGTTTTAATCAAGCGGTTGTATTGTTGCTTTGAAGCCTTCAGTTGTTGACGACTTTTTGAGCGTAAGGCGCGATTACTATAATGAGATAACTCATCTTCCCATTCTTTAAATAAAGAACCACTCACTTCCTCTATTGCAGCTATTCTATGACTGACATCATCAGATTTACTTTTACAAAAATCATATTGTCTTTGTAATAATTTGTATCTCAATTCCAGAGAACTTTCTTCAACTTTTACAATATTTTTAAATTGCTGCAAGGCATCTTCAAATTGATCTCGGGTATTAATTAAACTATTACAAGTTTGCTCAACTTGAATCACCACGATATCGCGCTTATGATGTCCCAGTAATGACTCACGACTCTGATAATATAAATTATCAAAACGTTTTCTGACGAAAATAAAAAACTGATTAAGTAAAGGTGTATTCATTAAAACTGTATTTGTTTAGTAAAACGATGTTGTAGTTTGAATCTTGTATATATTGATCAAATGCCCTATCAACAAGTCCCTGCTTTTGCATTTGATGAATAGTCATATTTATTGGTAACTTTGCGGATTTAACTAAAATCAATTCATCCACGTCTAATTGATTGGCCAGCCATGCAGCTAAGCTATCAGAAGTAATATCCCAACTAGGCTTAACACCTGCCTGATTTAACTGTTGAATATCGGGGGACCAAATAATTATCGAGTTCTCATCTATGGTTGAAAGTTTATGCCTAATAACAAAACTTGCTTTAATACTTTGAAATAACAAAGCCATTTGTTGCATGGCCAAAATAGCCATATGGTGTGCTATTTCATCATTAAATTGCCACTGTTTCTGAGCCAGTCTGACTTGATCAGCAAATAAGCCCCCACCAGGCACAATAACGACCTTATCTTTTACTTTTTGTTCAATCGTATTTAAACAATGTGTTAATGATTCAATATCATTCATCAAACTTCCGCCGAGTTTAATGACCCTCATGACTGCGAAATTTATCTAGTAAACTCAGCAAAGCTTGTGCTTTATCAAAGCTCTCCTGATACTCATCTTCCATCACAGAATCATTAACAATACCGCCACCCGCCCAAAAACGAATAGTATCTTCTGAATGCACTAAGGTACGAATAGCAATATTGGTATCCATATTGCCATTAAAACCAACATAACCAATTGAGCCACAATAGATACCTCGTCGATTAGGTTCTAATTCCTCAATAATTTCCATAGATCGAATTTTAGGCGCCCCAGTAATTGAACCTCCAGGAAAACAGTTTCTTAATAAATCAAGAGCATATTGCCCATCGGCCAGTACACCTTTAACAGTACTCACTAAATGATGAACCGTTGCAAAACTTTCAACATCAAATAGCTTAGGTACTGTAACAGAACCTTCTTTACAATTTTTACTGATATCATTCCTTAGTAAATCAACAATCATCACATTTTCTGCGCGATCTTTTTTACTCTTTGATAAGGCTATTTTTTGCTCCTCATCCTCTATTTTTTCAGCATGCCTTGGTCGAGTTCCTTTAATCGGTTTAGTCTCAACTTCACCTTGATTTACTTTAAGAAACCTTTCTGGAGATGAACTTAAAATGCGGACTTCAGGAAAATTAACAAAAGCACTAAAAGGTGCGGCATTCATTTCCCTCAATACTTTATAAGCCCCCCAAGAGTTACCTGAACATGAACTACAAAAGCGTTGTGCTAAATTGACCTGATAGCTATCACCTTCCTTTAAATAAGCTTTTATTTTATCAAAGGCTTGTTGATAATATTGCTTATCCATATTTGACTGAGGCTTATTGTTAACGACAAAAGTCGGCTCTGCATGGTGTTCCTCAATATGGCTAAATTGTTTAATCAAGGATTGCCAGTCATTTTTATCGCTTCCATTGCCTACTAACCAGCTTTGTTTTTCAACATGATCAACAATAACGGCCCATGAATAAATGCCTACTGCCATTTCAGCAATATGTTCTTCATCCTTAGCAACAACAGGTAAATTTTCTAGCCTTCTCGCTAAATCATAAGAAAAATATCCTAATGCTCCACCATTAAAAGGAAGCTCATCAATAGATTTAAATCCTTTATTTAAATATTGTTTTAATAATAGAAAAGGATCTTCAGTTGAAGAGGTGATTTCCCCTTGTTTTAAAATCGTGGTTTTGACCCCATGTGTTTGCAAAGTAATTTCTGGGTCACAGGCAATAATATCGTAACGCCCTTGATCACTATAGGGAAACCCACTATCCAAAAAAATAGCCCAAGGCTTATCAGCTATTGGTGAAAATAGTAGAGCACTATTTTCAAAATAAGGTAACGCTTGTTTTTGTTGTATTGCTATCGTCATTTAAATTATTCGTTTAGAAGAAAACCTCTCTTCTTATTTATTACAATCATCAGGCCTTTATTTTAAATCAGACCAGACTTATAGATTTACATTCTTCTATACAAATCACAGGTTTATAAAAAACCAGTAAATTCCTGAATTATTTTATCCGCAGGAGGGGCCTATGGCCGCGATAGTACTTGATCTTGTTCTGGTCGCGGCCATAGGCCCCTCCTACTTTTTCGACAACCTTTTTAACCTGTGGTTTGTTAATAGCCATTTAACTTTTTATAAGTATCACTAAAAACAACAGACCTATGATTCTTTAAGCTACGGCTTGTATATATCCATATTAGTTTATTAAATAATTAGGGCGAAGATTTAAACTTCAATACTTAGAATTATAAAGTAGAGCAACAGCAGCAGCAGGCGCACAATCAGCCGTATTTATTTGCATACTTGTACCATCTTGCTCAATTAATTCAGAAAAGTCGGTATATGGATAACCTAAATCATCTGCGAGTTGCTTGACCAAAAAACGCCCAACACCTGCGCCAACAAAATGATGCCTCTTTGTAAGCAGGTTTCGAGAAAGTTGCCTCTCACAAGCCAATTTAATTTTATTTTTTTGTTGAGACTTTATATTTTCTGCAAACTGTTCCCATAAAGATAAATCATTATCCAAATACTCATAGCCCGTCATTCTTGATAATCTTTTTGCACTAGCTAATACCGTTTTTTCAGCACCATCAGCCGTATCAGTCTGATCATGAGCTTCATTAAGCTCTCCTGTTAAGCGATAAACATCAGCCATAGTGGCAAAATACTCAGCCATTAGTCCCATAGCTTGCCCTTTAAAACAGGCCGATTGAGCCACAGCCATCACAGCTGTTCTGATAATACCTGTATAAACCAGTTCATCAGCAACCATCCGATCAAAATCAGTCAAACCTAATGCTTGCACCTTATTATCCACTAAAGCTAATATATCAGTCGTGGTACTACCAATATCAATAAAAAGACCTGCATTTAATTTATTTGCGGCCAATGAAGCACTCGCCAACCAGTTGGCAGAGGCAATAGCTGCATAATGTTGATTTTTTATCTCCTCGGGTTTTAAAAAGCCATCCAATCCAGCATAGATAACCAAATCCTCGTCAGCCAAGTTAGCCTGCATTGCTTTAATAATTTCTGCGACACCATGTTCTCGACTATCAAATAAGTCAACTAACTCACCGGTCATCGTCATCACATGTCTATTATTTGTTACAGATACTTTATCTAATACCTCTAAAATAGCTTGATTTAAGAATGCCAATCCTTTCCATAGAGGGCAAGGTATTTGAATAACATTTAAAACTTTACCATTAGTATTAATAACGGCAGCTTTTATATGCGCGCCACCAATATCCCAGCCTATAATATTTTGAGGCACTCTGACTTCCTTTATTTAACTAATATTTAACTCTTCCTATTTTATCATTGCTAATTAAGAATTGGAAAATGATAGTCAATCCGTTTATCATTGATCAATTGAGATCACTTGCAAGCAACAGCTGCTTCGCCGAGTTAGGTATAAAGCGTAATTAATTTTGAAAGGTAATTCCTGCTTTTCTATATCAATTGTGCATATTTAATACATTAATTGATTAAAGGGGCTCCTCTTCTCAATTTTACCCGAAGCTTCAAAACTACACTTTTACAACAAACTAAAAAACATGACTGTTTATCATATTGCGGCCCAAAATATTAGATCATCACATCAATTAACGGTGTTGTCTCTGTGTCTTATATGTTTTTTTATAACTCTTCATCCTGCTAGTTCTCATGCGGCTAAAATGCCAGGAGTACCAACAGCCGAACAAAAAGTGTCAGAACCTAAAACCATTATTCCTGCCGGACCAGTAGATGAATTCAATCGAGGAACACCTCGCTCAAGTATTCAAAGCTTTTTAGCAACTGTTGACGATGGTGATTATGAAAAAGCTGCGCAATATCTGGATATGCGAAACCTTCCAAAAAAAATGCCAGCCAATGGTGCAGAATTAGCCAGAAATCTTAAAATCATTTTAGAAAGAGCACTTTGGATTGATATTGATACAGTCAGCGAACACCCTAAAGGCAACCTAGATGATGGTTTCCCCTCATACAGAGACTTATTAGGACATATAAAAGCTGGTAATAAAAAAATTGATATATTGATACAAAGAGTCCCTCGTGGTGATGGCGCACATATTTGGAAAATTTCCAATAAAACCATTGCCTATATTCCCTTACTATATGAACACCATGGTTACAGCCAGTTAGAACAATTTCTTGAGGGGCGTTTTCCAGATGTTCAGTTTTTAGGGTGGTATGCCTGGCAGTGGGCAAGTTGCATAGTACTTATCATTATTTCCTATCTAATTGCTTGGCTTTTGACTGCCATTATTGGGTATTTTATTAATAGGAAGAATACTGATTTTAGCACTGAACTTGCAAATTATTTTCAAGGCCCTGTCCGTTTAAGTTTATGGATCGTGATGGGACATTCTTCTTTAGTTTTGCTCTCCCCATCAGAAACATTGCGAGGAATAACCAATGCCTCAACATTAATGTATGTAGCCATTACTTGGGCAGTATTTAGATTAATAGATTTAACATATTTGTGGCTTTCAGGTTTTTTCCAAAAACAAGACCGTAAAGCGGCACTTATATTGTTAAAACCCTGTAAAACGGTTTTAAAACTAGTTATTTTTCTGATTAGTGCTTTATTATGGCTTGATAATCTTGGTTTTGAGGTAAGTACCTTATTAGCCAGCATGGGTATTGGGGGACTAGCATTCGCGTTAGCCAGTCAGGATATGCTTAAAAATTTAATCGGTAGTATTATGATTTTAATTGATAAGCCCTATGAGATTGGTCAGCGCATTATTGTAAAAGGCTATGATGGTGTTGTTGAAGAAATAGGTTTACGATCAACTCGCATACGATTACTCACAGGAAATCAGGTTATTATTCCTAATGAAGATATGGCTAGAATAGATGTAGAAAATGTTGGACGCAGACAGTATTTCTTTAAACGCGCAGACATCACCCTTACTCTTGATACCCCAGTCAATAAAATTGAACAAGCAATTAATATTATCAAGCAGCACTTGGAAAATGAAGAGAATATGGATCCAAGTCGTCCACCTAGAGTCTTTTTTAACAATATTAATCGAGACTCTGTCAACATCCAGGTTATCTTCTGGCACTTTGCTGCTAAATCAATAGAGTTTCATAAGTTCAATCAAAGTCTTAATTTTCACATTGTAAGTGAGTTTGAATCTGCAGGTATTAAATTGGCATTACCCTCTTTCAACACTTATCAGCCACTGGAAGTGAGTGATCTACAAAATTCAGATCCTTTTTATACGACTCCCAAACCAGCAGGAAGTTAAGAATAACGAGTTCTTCTGTCACCTAGTCCAAGGCCTCCAATCTTGTAGCCTTGATGTAGCGAAGCGAAATCAAGGGATTTCATAGATAACCTTGATTCCATTTCATTGCATCAAGGCTACAAGGCTTAAGGACTTAGCTAGCACCTTCTCCCTCAACGAAGCAGAAGTAAAGTGCATACCTAAGTTAAATAATTGGCACTGTCACTTGTTGATTCTGAGTTTTTTTAATTATTGGTAATGTGTCAGCCATTTCAATCACTGTTTTTGCCACATTGACTCCAATAGCCTGATTGATACCCACATAGGAAGTAGTGAGCCTAGGGTTAATTTCTAAAACGAGAGGGGAGCCATCGTTTACTTGAATAATATCGATTCCAGCATAAGCAAATAAGCCTGGAATAGCATTGGCTATTTGCTCAATCAACTCTTGATATATTTTATGATTTTTAGTGCTAATATTAACGATACAAGCTTTTAATTGAAACTGTCCATTATCAATTTCAACGTCTTGTTTGTTGCAACCTAATAACCATGCTTTTCCCTCTTTAAACAAACAAGATAGACTTAATACCTCGCCTTCAATATAGGGTTGAATTAAATAATGAGCTTTACTCTTAACCTGAATATTTATTTGATCCAGTTCGCGGTTATTTTCAATAAAATAACTGTTTAAACAACCAACACCATCTTTAGATTTAACAACCCAGGGTGCAGAAAACTGCTGTTTAAACTCATCTAATTGCACACTATCAACAACTGCTATGCCTTGCGCTTTCAACTGATTCGTTGTTATTAATTTATCACTACAAATAGCAATAGCAACAGATGAGGAATTAAGTACTTGTTTAGACTTTTGTTCGGCTATTTTGGTGATCTCTTCCAGCGCCCCATCCATTTCAGGGGCAATAGGCCAGACTAAATCAGTTTGTTCAATCAGCTTTGGCAAAATTTGAAAAATACACTGTTCCCGTTCTACAGCTATATAATCACATTTTGTAGATAGCTCAGATACATTAATACGCCTATCTATTAAAGCCGTAAGCTGAATACCTGAAATAAGCTCAAGCTCCTCTAACAAGGCCTTAAGCATTAACAAGCCTTCTGTTGCTAATGAATCGGGTAGTTCTTCTTGAGCAAACCCTCCCCCAGTTATAAATTCAAAAACCAGTATTTTTTTATTTTGCTGACTCACGTTTATAATTATATAAGAGTTAAACCTTAAACCTGCTCACAGCAAGGTTTAGTTCATTTGCTAATTCAGAAAGTCCTGAACTTGCAGCTGATGTTTCTGTAGCAGCCGCTACCGTTTCCTCGGAAAGAGCATTTATAGTTACGATACTTTGATTCACTTCTTCCGCAACAGAACTTTGCTGATCAGTTGCCGTTGAAATTTGAGAATTCATATCATTAATAACATTGACCGATTGAATAATAGCTTCCAATGCTCCTCCAGACTCACTTGCAAGCTGCACACTCTTACCCGCCATTTTATGACTGCTATCCATTGCCACAACTGCCTTTTCTGCACCCGTTTGTAACTTCTCAATCATGGTCTGAATCTCATTAGTTGACGCTTGTGTTCTACTGGCTAATGTTCTTACTTCATCAGCAACAACCGCAAATCCACGTCCATGCTCCCCTGCTCTTGCTGCTTCAATAGCGGCATTAAGTGCTAAGAGATTAGTTTGCTCTGAGACACTCCGAATAACATCAAGAATAGCCCCAATCCCTTCAACATCCGTTTCCAATTGCTTAATAACAGAAGAAGCTTGATCAATCTCGCCTGCTAATGAATTAATTGAGGTAACTGCTTGGGAAACGACATTATTACCCTCTACAGATTGAACATTAGCCTCATTAGCTGCATTAGCTGCTTGTGATGCATTTCTTGCTACTTCAACAACGGTGGCAGCCATTTCGTTCATTGCCGTGGCGACCTGTTCCGTATGTTCCCGCTGTTTTTGTATGTTTTTAGTATTATTATCAACCGTTTCAGATAAATCACCCGAATGCTCAGATAGAGCATTCGCATTATTATTCACCTGTTGAATAATATTTTGTAGGTTACTCGCTGCCTTATCAAAGTCCTGCGCCATCACCCCTATTTCATCAGTTGGTTCAAAATGTGTTCGCGCCGTTAAATCACCTTGTCCAAAACTTTTAGAAAATTCTGATAATGCGTTAATTGATGAAACAATATTTGTCGGGATAATAAATGACAGCCCAACACCAACAAAAACCCCAACAATAAGCGTCACGATAATAATTAAATTTGCCTGAGAAACCAAAGCCACAGTTTGCTCACCCACTTCTATTGCTTTATCCCAACCATCATGTTCTGCATTGGCTGCAGAATCTCGCGCATTAGATGCAATGACATTCATTTGCTTAACAATTTGTTTTAATTCAGTATCATTTTTTATCCAAAGTGCAGCAGCCTGTGAATATTTTTCCGTTGCCTCTCTAGCAACAACAATTTTCTTAAGTTCCGTTTTATCTCGTGTTATTTTTTGTAGTTGATTATACAAAGCCATTAAATCAGGAAGCTCTTTTAGCATTTTCTGATAATAATTTCTATCTTTAAACAAACGTTCTTGTTTTTCATGTTGAATAATAATATAGGCCAAGGACTTAATTCTATTTACTAAAATATATTTTTGTACCTTAGTATTTAATTGGCTCTGATCGGCGCCAGATTTACGCAATGCAGCATATTCAACCTCTTGCTTTAAAGCAAAAGAATCGGCTTCGGCCAGCACACGATTGCCATTTACAACCATGATATCTACTGCTTTTTTATTATCAAGCAGTGCTTGAACCCCTTTATCATAAAGTAAGCCAAAATCTTTTACATTACTCCTTACCGCGGCTGATTGCTGTAATAAAGCTTGATCATTAAATTTTTCCCCAACTTGATCAACCTCAGTAAGGTCTTTATTCATTTTGGCTAAAACTGATTTTGCCTTTTTATATGATTCATCCTTTTCATATAATAAATAGTTTAACTGTTCTATGGTTGCATCATAAGCCCCCGCATGAACATCCACTGCTAGCTTTACTGCAGGTACTTTCCATTCAACAATTTCATCAACATTCTTCCCGAGCCAGCCAATATATAGCCAAGCTAGAATGCCAAAGATCAACAAGATCCCTGTTAATGAAGAAAAACCTAATACAAGTTTGTTGCGAATAGTCATTACAGTTACCGTCCTATGTGTATTTCATTCTCTATGAATAAATTATCTTTTTAAGTATAGAGGATGAAATGCTTCTGACTAGGTATCAACTATCATTTTATTCACCCGTATTGAGTTAATCATTTTTTGACAATTATCTAAATTTTAAACTGTCCAACAATACCATTAAGTTCAGAAGCTAATGTAGCCATTTCTTCACCAGCATGAGAAGACTCTGTACTCGCTGTCACCGTATCTCGAGCAGAATCACTAATAGCTGTGATATTTCTATTAATCTCTTCAGCTACCGCTGACTGTTCTTCTGATGCACTGGCAATTTGAGCGGCCATATCATCAATTCTACCAATCGCTTCGGTAATTTTATGTAAAGCATCTGTGCCACCATGCGCTCTATTAACCGCATCTTCGGCTAATTTAACACTTGCCTCCATTGCATGAGCACTATCTTTTGTCCCATGCTGAAGCTTTTCTATCATTGATTGAATTTCGGCTGTTGAATCTTGGGTTCGACTAGCAAGTGTCCTTACTTCATCTGCAACAACCGCAAAACCGCGCCCTTGCTCACCAGCTCTTGCCGCCTCTATTGCAGCATTAAGGGCTAACAAATTTGTCTGTTCAGCAATCCCTCTAATAACATCAAGTACTGAACCTATTGACTGACCATCTTGCTCTAAAGTCGTCACTGTTTGGGCTGCCGAAGAAATATTTCCATTCAATTGATTGATTGCTTCAATTGAACCTTCAATAACATGCCCTCCTGCTTGAGTTTCTTGATCGCCTCTTTTTGCCTCTTCAGCAGCCTGACTGGCATTTTTTGCAACATCATGAACTGTCGCAGTCATCTCATTCATCGCGGTCGCCACCTGTTCAATTTGCAATTGCTGGTCATTTATATTTCCAAGCGTTTGAACCGCTGTGACAGAAACCTCTTCAGATGCTGTTGCAAGCTGGACACTATATTGAGATACTTCAGAAACCACCTGCTGAATACGCTGCACAAAGGCATTAAAGTAATGTGCAATTTCGCCTATTTCATCCTTAGAACCATCATCTAATCTTTGTGTTAAATCAGCCTCACCTTCTGAGATTCCCTTCATCGCATTTGCAATCTTAACCATAGGTGCAGACATAATATTTGCAAATAAAAAACCAATAATTGCAGCAACAATACCGACAATAACAACGGTTATTATTGCTGTCTTTATAATTTTTTCTTGCAAAATATGAGCTGGAGCATAAGCCTCTTCCTCATCTATTTCAGTTAAAATCCCCCATTTAACACCTTTAATATCTAAAGGTGCATAAGCAGAGAGCACAGATACATCGCGATAATCATCAAAAATTGCTTCACCCGTTTCTCCAGAAACAACAGCTTTTGCCCCCGTACTATGAACGGCCTGCAAACCAATATTAGTTCCCTTAGCCTTTATAGTGTTCAGTACGTCACCAGAAACACCTGCATCAGCCAATGCTGCGATATAAGCCGTTTTATCTTCAATTAAAAAACGACTTAAACTTCGCGTTTTAAAATCAGACCCAATAATATAAGACTCTCCAGAATCTCCCATGCCTGCCGTTTTCCACTGTTGATGATTGGTCATAATATTATTAATTTCATCAATCGGCATTTGAAAAACTAACACCCCTATTTTCTTGCCCTTATCAAAAATAGGGGTTGCTATAAATGATGCGGGGCCTTCATATGAAGGTGTGTAAGGATTAAAATCTTCTAAGAACGTTTCAGGCTGATTACTACGATTAGCGCGTTGAAAAGCCTTCGCCAAACCTGAGTTAGAATACGCCCCATCCATTAATGAAGTTGCATAATCTAATTCCTTATACACAGAATAAATAACGCGACCGGTGTCTGAATCCACTAAGAAAATATCGTAATAAGCAAATTTTTCCAAAAAATCATTAATATGCTTATGATATACAGCATGTACTTGACTATATTGGCTATCATCGTCAGCAACATCTAATTTATTCTTACTTCCTAATGGGTTGGCATTTTTTTGTATATATAAATATTGTAGATAAGTTGCTATTGGATCAAGCTGATCAAGTAATTTTGATGTGGAAATTGATTTACTATGGTTTTGTTTACTATATTCAGGTTCAAACTGTCTGTTGTAATAATTAGCTAATTGTTTTTTTAAAATAGGCGTATTGATTGAATCCGCCTGACTCTCCAAGACATTGATTGATTCTTTAAATGCTTTCGTGGCATCAATAATCATTTTGTCATTCGCAAATGTCAAAGACTGCTTATTAATAGTTCCAAAATATTTTTCAATCGCTGTTTTATTGTTTTCTCTAACCGAAACCAAATGTTCCATTGCAACCGATTCTAGCGTTTCATGGGAAGACTCCACAGCCATCCACCCTAAAATACTAGCCATTGCTATGACGGGAACCAGAGCCATTAATAATGACCCTCCCGTTAATTTTGTTTTTATTGTCATTTCTCTTCACCCTTTATACAAATAATCTTTTAATATTAAATATTATTTAAAAATAACATTTAATTTCCTTCTTAATCATGTGGGGTCTATCGGCTTCTTCCAATAAAAGTTAAGTCTTTTATGAGAAAATACTGTTATGAATATAATCCCAGTAATTGATCTACAAAATGGTCTCGTTGTTGCTGCCAAACAAGGCCAGCGTAAAACCTATATCCCCATACAATCGACTTTATCTTGCAGTAGTAAAATTTTAGATGTTATTGATGGTTTTTTAAGCCTCTTTCCATTTAAAAATATCTATATTGCAGATCTAAATGCCATCATTGGCATAGGTAATAATCACACTCTCATTGACACAGCCATTAAAAAACATTCATCTATTAATTTTTGGGTGGACAATGGAACAAAAGTCGAAAATATATCATTAATTACTGACATTAATTATAGACCAGTTATTGGTTCTGAAAGCCAAAAAAACCTTTTTTTTGATAATGTTTTAAAATATCCAGATTCCTCTATTTTATCCTTAGATTTTTTCCCTGAAAAAGGTTATACAGGCCCTGAAGAACTCCTTAATAACCCAATTTTTTGGCCAAAAGATATCATAATCATGACTCTGGATAAAGTGGGGAAAAAGCTTGGCCCTGATTTTGAAAAATTACACTATTTTTATAATAAATATCCCAATAAAAACTTTATTGCTGCAGGAGGAATTCGGTATAAGCAAGATTTACTGGAGCTAAGGAAAATAGGCGTTAAAAATACACTTGTTGCTAGTGCGCTTCATTCAGGTGAAATCAACAAGGAAACAATAAAGGAACTGTATTCTTAAGCTAAGAATACGCTATCACATTTATGGGCATGGACAGCACAACATAAGGAATCTTTTAAAAATGAGTCATTAACATGACTACTTTAGTATAGGTGATATGAGTAACGAGGTCGCTAAACATTTAACAATAGAATAATAAGATCAAAAAGCCTGATTTTAATGCAACTGAGGACAAAGAAAATTAAGAATAATTATTTTTGTAATCAGTTGCTATTTGTAAGAATTAACGGACATTTTATATAATTTTTTTATTATGTATTTAAGGTATCCATCAAATCAATCATAAATTCCATTTCATCATTTTCAACTTTTTCCCATTTTTCAAATCCAAGGCTAGTTAAAACACCTTTTCCCTTTTCATCAACGTCCATATTTACCAATATATCTTGAATCTGTTCTTTTTTATCGGCTAAGTTAGGACCAATCATCAATGAATGGTGTATAACACTAATCTGACTTCTTACCAAAATTCTAAGCTGTTTTTTAATCATTGATGAAAAATCATCATAAGCTTCTGCCAAGAAAATACCAACGTCCGCTTCACCTTTTAATAAATGTTTAGCAACTAAAACATAAGTATCTGATGGCACTTCAATAATATTAGTTGAATCTAAATCTCCAGGCTCTAACATTATCATGCCCATCAGATGTACATCTGGGTCATCTGTAAATGCAACTTTTATCCCTTCTGTTAAATGAGCCACATCTTCGACATGGTTTTCCAAATTAACAGCAATAATGGCTTCATCAGATTCTCCGCCTGCTTTTACTAAAGGTTGAAACCCTTTTTCTCGCACTAACATGGCTGCATCAAAGGGATTGGCGTAAATTAAATCTATTTTATCACTTTGAATGGCGTCTCTTTGTGTTTGAAAATCATTGTACATTTCCAAGTGGACAGCGATATCCGCTTGTCTCTGTAACCAGGTATTAAAAATATACCAGCCAGATAAATGATCTGGAGTAAAGTCGGGGCTCACTGTAAACATAAATGACATTAGTATCTCCGTATTAGAATAATGTTGGGTAAAGCTTAATACATTCATCTACCCGAGTTCGAGAGGGTTTCCTTCGAACAGAAGTGTAAGCAACCAGTTTGCCATCTCTAATATTTGGAATAACTGTTGCCTTCACCCAATAATAGCCTCCATCTTTACGCAAGTTTTTTACAAACCCTTGCCATTTATCACCTTTATTTACGGTATCCCATAAACCTTGAAATGCTGCAGGTGGCATATCAGGATGCCTAAGAATGGAGTGAGGAGCACCTATTAATTCCTCTTCTGTAAACCCAGACATATCTATAAATGACTGATTGACATGGGTAATAACACCATCAGGTGTCGTGGTCGATACTATAAGCTTACCATCTGGGTAAGGTGTTTCAATCTCGGTATATAAAATTTTTCTGGAGATAGATTGATATAAATCGAGTGTTACTTCTTTATAATCACCCTTTATATCTTCGGGTTTCATATCACTAATCATAAAAACTCCTTTCTCTAAATAATGATGTATTAAAGCAACTCTGTAATACTTTCAGCGGCTCGCTTAACATCTAGAAAAATCAATCCAAGCTTTGCATTGGGTTTGGCCATAACAGTTAATACAGCTTCATCTCCTGCATAAGTCATTAACACATAGCCGCTATCACCCTTAATAAGAACCTGCTCTAAGCCGCCCCTATTTAATTCTTGAGCTGTTCTATCGCCTAAAGAAAGCATAGCCGCACTCATAGCACCGACTCGATCTTCATCTAATCCAGCAGGCAATACTGATGCCATCATCAACCCATCGGTTGAAATAACGCCTGAAGCTTCAATATCTGCCGATGTTCCATTAAGTTCGGTTAAAACCGAAGTAAGCATATCTGCTCTCATGTTAACTCCTTAAATTAAATACAAAATGTAAATTCAAAATATTATTTGGCATACCGAATACTCAATGCCCAAATAAGTGATATAAAATCAGGCTGATTAAAATGGGGAACGCCCGAAATCGCAATAACAAAACGTGTATCACCTATAAAGATAGGCCAAAACCCCGTCTGGCTACTGCCAAATGCATCAACAATGGCCCACGCATGACTCCCAATACCCATATTATTCATCAACAAACCTGACCGTCGATTATGCACTGTCGAAATCTCAGCACTTAAGGCAGATAGTTCCTCCGCAACTTCATGTGCAAAGCCACTACAGGCTAAATAAAAGCCCTGATCATCAGCTAACAATACTTTGCCTGATTCAGACACATTGCTTAACAATTCTGGCAATATCTGTTCTAACGACTCTTCCCGATACTTAACACTTTGCTCTATCCCTTGCACCCAACCTAACTTTTGACAATGACGAAGCAACTCTAACGCCTTTTCCTCATTCTCTTCATCCATTAAACGCATTAATGTTTCAACATTTAAAGGGGGGGTTTCAGGCTGTTTTAACAACTGCTGTAAAAACTTTCTTGATTTATCCTCATCAGGAGAAGAAACCGCATAATATGTACCCACAGGTGTGGGGTAAAGAAACAAATTATCAACCAAGGTGTATTCACTCATCTTTACTCATCCTCCAATCCAGGGTCAAGGGAAAAAAGCAATGCCTGAACTAATAATGAAACATCATTCTTAACACGAGCATCAACAGAGAATACTGCTGGCTTCAAATCTGTTTCTTGAAGCTGCTTATGGTAGTCCTCAATACTTGGCTTACTGCTTAAGTCCATTTGAGTGACACCAATTGCCACACTAGTATCTGAAATAAAATCACCAAAAGAATCAAGAAAAAAGTGTAAATCTTGAAACGGATCGGCTCTTGTATTATCTAACAATAAAATAAGACCAATACCTCCCACTGTTAAAATATCCCACATAAAATTAAACCTCTCTTGCCCTGGTGTTCCATAAAGATGTATTTTTTCGCCATCATCCAAATTCATAACACCATAATCCATAGCAACTGTTGTTTCTGCTTTTCTACTTTTAGTCATATCTGTTGCAGAAGCATCTGTTTTAATAGGTGGTTCATCACTAATTGAATCGATTGCAGTTGTTTTACCCGCACCCACAGGGCCAGTAAAAATGATTTTATATTGACTCATATTTTTATATCCCTAACCGCGTAATCGACCCAGTATTCTGCTTAATAAACCTTTAGCTTTTGAGGCCTTCACTTTAGCAGGCGCGATTAATGCATCAGATTGTCGTTTTGCTTGCCCTACTAAGCCAAGAGAATTAGCAGCACTAATAAAAACAAAAACATACTGAGGTTTAATTTTTAGCGCATTAGCAATACTCATTGCTGTTCTTGGTTCTCTGACTAATAACGCCGCAATTCTCATTGAATGGGGAGTCACAAGCAATCGAGTAAAATTTGGCCATTGCTTTAAATAGACTGGTTTATTAATATCTATCACATCTGGATATCTACCTTTAGATGTCCAGACAGCTAGTTTCCAAAGAAAATAATCACTGTCATAGAAATTCTCCATTTTTTCATTTGCCTTAACTGTAGATTTTTCAATGGGGCTTAATGACATCCCTTTAGAGGCATTCTTTTTAATCGATAAACCAGCAAAAGCCCGTAATTGTTTATCATCTGCATCTAACCAAACTTCTTGGCTTTGAGGGAAAATCAATAGTGGTTTCCATCCAGAATTTAGCTGTAAAATTCGACCTTTTGCTTTACACACTTTTAATGCTGATTGAACATAACCAAAAAAATACTCTTTAGCATTAAAAGAGGCTTTGAGCAGATGCTCTGGGTCAGAAAAATCCACACCTTCAATATGCCCCATATAGGCAGAAAATTTACTTTCAGTTAAATCTTTTGCTGTGCGATGTTTTGATGTTTTCTTTACTTCTTCACTATCAACATGCTTAGTTGCAGCTTTCTTTTTTTCCACAACAGGCGACTCAGTCGTTTCAGTCGTTTCAATTTCAGCTGTTTTCTCTAATTCTTTTTCTCCTTTTTCTTCTTTTTTAGCAATGGGTTTTGTTTTTTTTATAGAACCACTAGTCGCTTGTTTTATTGCTGCAACTAAAGTCTCTATCTCAATCGGTTTTTTTACAAAAAAGGTGCCTTCGATCAATACCTCTTCTAGTGAAAGAAGAATAAGAGGCCGATCAGGTGTTACTGATTTACGTTCATCAAGCAATTCTTTTGCTTTACTGTAATCAGCATCAATTAAATCAATTTCTGCATTAACCTCATTGGTAACGACAGCAATGCCTTTACAAGGGCCTTTCAGATACATAGCCATGGTCTTACAAGCTCTCTCATCCATCCCGTAGAGCGCAATTTTAATAGCTCCCTTCTTATTTTTCATTATCTATCCCTGAAAAATATTTTGACACCTGCTCCCATTCTGGTGATAAATCAATGTCTTTTTCAAGCAGGATACTTGTCATTCTTTCAAATTCAGACTCGTTATTTGTAAGCTTCAATAAACCTAAAAGTTCCACCTCAATATCTTGCCTTTCAGGTGTTTTTAAAAAAGCTGATACTAATGTTTCCAAAGCTTCATCAAGCTGACTATATTCAATATAATCTTGTGCCAAACGTAAAGGATCATAAGCCACAACGGTAGATTGACTATTTTTCACCACTAAATCAGTATAACTTCTTGTCCCCGTCAAACAAACAGAATATCTATTTCCAACCAAAACAGTACTATTTTGTTGTAATAAGTTGTTTGCTAACTCACTATAATTATCTTCAGTTAAAAGCGTTCGGGTTGCACTTAACATTCGTTGACTTAAAGCCAAACCTCGGCCATTAAGAACCCATATCAAATCAGCTAAAGCAGCATAAAGTTGCTCTTGCATACCTAATTTATAAGTTAAATAAATTCGCTGTAAATGATAAATTAATTTCTTTGGTTTTCTAATAATTTTAAAGACAATTTGTTGATACAGTTTGTCATCTAAATTACTATCTGCCTCCCACAAAAACTCTTTAACTAAAAAGCTACTCTGTGAATCAACAGTCTTTTGTATGAATTCATTATCGGTAATAAACATCAAATAACTACTTTTATCTCAAAATGATTAATTCTAAGCGTAGTAGTCAACTTCAATTTGTCTAGTTTTTTATGAAAATCATTATCATGACAACAACAAATAAGATAACCAACATCTTATAAAACCTTGTAATTTATTATATAAACACTTTGAATATGATGAAAATAAATTGGCAACCATTAACGTATAGCATCTATACACAAATAAATAGAACGTGGACAAGGATGTAAAGAATCAATCTATTATTTTATTTACACCAAGAAGCTAAAGCATCGACCCACTCAGGATTACTATTTAGACAAGGAATTAATGTCAATGATTCACCACCCGCTTCTATAAAGACCTCTCTTCCACGGATTTCAATTTCCTCAAGTGTTTCCAAACAATCAGTCACAAATGAAGGACAAATTACAAGTACATTTTTTACGCCATTCTCGGCTAAATCACGTAAACGATCTTCTGTATTAGGCCCTAACCACTTTGCTCTACCTAGACGAGATTGAAATGCAACAGAGTACTTACCTGGTGACAAATTAGCTTGTTTGGCAAAACAATCCGTGGTTTTAAAAACTTGGTGTCGGTAACATGTTTTGTGAGCTTCATGTGGTTTTTGACAGCAAGCGCTTTCCTTTAAACAATGTTTTTTTGATTTATCTAACTTTGTCACATGGATTTCGGGTAAGCCATGATAACTAAATAACAAATGATCATAGGGCTGCTGTAGATAAGGTTGTGCACTATTAACCAATGCAGTTATATATTTATCTTGTTGATAAAAGGGTTGATGAACCGTTAAAGAAACTTTCAGCTTAAACTTTTTTATCACACGCTTAGCCTCTGTAACAGAAGTGGTAATAGTGCTATCGGCATAATGTGGATATAAAGGGACAAATAAAATATCAGTCACCCCTTGCTTCTTAACTAATGTAATTAGTTGTTTTTTAATACTAGGTTTACCATAACGCATGGACATTGCGACAGGAATATCAACTTTAGCTTGTAACGCTTGTTTTAATTGTTCAGAAAGGACAAGTAATGGAGACCCTTTTTTTGTCCAAATACTTTGATAAGCGGCCGCTGACTTTTTAGGCCTAGAAGGTAAAATAAACAAACTAAGCAATAACCGCCTTAACAACCAAGGTAAATGAATCACATAAGGATCTATTAAAAATTGATTAAGATATTTTCTAACTTCTTTTGTCTTTGGCTTTTCAGGTGATCCTAAATTAGCAAGTAAAATAGCTCTTTTTGTCATTGAAGTTATACTGAAGTAAATATTAATTAAAGTGAGTTATAGTTTTGATTTTATCATTAACAACAATTAATTTAGTTTTTAATCACCACTTTAATACGTTACCAAAGCTTATATTTATGATTATTGACAATAAAACTTCATAAACTCTGTATATTAGAATATAATGATATTCATTAATGCATCAACATTTTTAAACACCACGCTCGCCTAATTTATATTTAACAATATGACAGATAACGAAACCCCATCTCAGGCTTCTTTAAAAACAGGTCTTGATAAACTGGTTGCTTTTTCATTAAAAGGCAGCTTACCTGTTTTGTTTTTCATTCTCTCCTTTACACTCGGCGCTATTGCGCTGATTTACACACCCAGAGAAGAAGAGCCTCAAATCGTTGTACCTATGGCTGATGTCATCATTTCTGCCCCAGGCCTATCAGCCAAGCAAGTTGAAAGACAAGTCACTCTCCCGCTTGAGAAAATGCTTTCTCAAATTACAGGGGTTGAGCATATCTATTCCCGTTCTCAGTCAGGTCAAGCAGTTGTCACATTACGTTATTTTGTTGGTGAAGATCGTGAGGATTCTTTATTAAATGCATACAACAAATTACTTTCAAATCAAGATAACATCCCTGCTGCAGTTAGTAATTGGGTTATAAAACCCCTTGAGGTTGATGATGTACCCGTTGTCGTTTTAGGTTTATGGAGCGATCAACCTGACCGCTATAGTGACTTTGAACTACGTCGTTTTGCAGATGAAATAACCACCTCTCTGCAACAAATTGAAGATACTAATCAAGTCAGTATTGTGGGTGGTAGAGCTAGAAGTATTAATGTTTTATTTAATCCGCAAAGCATGGCGGCTAGAAAAACAACCGCCACTGAAATCATTCAAGCAATAGCTTCAGCCAATCAATTGCAAAGTGCAGGCATAGTCTCTGCCAATAACCAATCAGTTATTGTTGAAGCTGGTGATTTTATTAGATCAGTCGATCAATTAAAGTCTTTAGTTATTAATGTTATTGATGGCCTACCTGTTTATTTACAAGATGTTGCCACTATTACCGATGGTCCTGCAGAAGTTAATAACTATAGTTGGATCGAGTTTGCACCAGGCCATGAACAGGCCAGCGATTATAGTAAGCAATATCCCATGGTTACTTTAGCTATTGCGAAAAAACGAGGTTCTAATGCTGTTTGGCTGGCTGAAAATATTCATAAACAAATTGCGCAATTACAAAAAGACTTTTTACCCCCTGAAGTTCATATTGAAGTCTTAAGGGATTATGGGAAAACAGCTGACGAAAAAGTATCCAACCTAACATCCAGTTTAGCTTTTGCTATTTTTACCGTGGTAGTATTTATTGCCGTATTTCTAGGCTGGAGAGCAGCACTGGTAGTTGGCTTAGCTATTCCAATCTGTTATGGACTGACATTAATGCTCGATATGGTGATGGGCTACACCATCAACCGCGTCACTTTATTTGCCTTAATTCTTTCCTTAGGTTTATTAGTGGATGACCCTATTACAGGCATTGATAATATCGAAAGATTTATGCGTAAAGGTAAGGGAAATACTCAAGATCGTATCATTAATGCAATGGCTGAAATTAGATCAGCTTTATTAATGTCTACCCTCACCATTATGCTTGCTTTTATTCCTTTAGCATTTATCACAGGCATGATGGGGCCTTATATGGCACCTATGGCATTTAATGTTCCTGTTGCTGTCATTATATCTACCCTAGTCGCCTTTATGGTAACGCCTTGGTTATCAAGCAAAGCCTTAAAACCAACCGAAGAAGTTGATACATCAGAAGGTTTATTATCGTTTTATAGTGGCCTTATCAGCCCTTTTATTGCTTCGCGTAAAAAAGCCTGGATATTAATTGGTGTCTTTATTGCACTATTTGCAGTTACAGCCAGCCTGCCAGTTTTTAGAATGGTTCCACTCAAGCTGCTACCTTTTGACAATAAAGATGAAATGCAAATTCTAGTCGACTTACCTGAGGGAAGCACATTAGAACAAACAGCTGCCATCTCTGAAAAAGCCGCTTTAATTGCAAAAAAATTACCCGAAGTTAAAGCCATTGCCAGTTATATTGGCACACCGTCTCCAATGGATTTTAATGGTCTAGTAAGACAATATTTTTATCGTCAAGCCCCCCATTTAGCTGATTTACGTTTAACTTTGTCTCCAAGACAAGAACGTGAACATAACTCGCATGCTGTGCTTTTACGACTTCGAAAAATGTTAGCACACTTAAATATTAAAGGGGCTTCAATTAAAGTGGTTGAAGTGCCACCAGGGCCTCCTGTATTAAGTACTGTGGTGGCTGAAATTTATGGCGACCCATTAACAGATTATCAACAACAAAGAGATGCCGCACAACTAGTTATTGATAGATTAAAGCAAGAACCTTTTGTAGTTGAAATTGATTCAACTGTGGAAGCAGACCAAACACGCTGGCGTTTTGAAACGGATAAAGAAAAAGCGATGCTCTCTGGGATTACTACTCAAGACCTTGCTTTAAACCTACGTGTTGCTAATGAAGGCTATATTGCAGGTCACTTAAACCTAGAAAGAGAAGCTAATCCCTTACCTATTACTTTACGTTTGGCAAAAGATAAACGTACTAGTCAATCTGATTTAGAAGTATTGCCATTAAAAGGCCGAGCGGGCTCTGGGAAACAAAATCTAATTTCACTGGGAGAATTAGGTGATTTTTCAGAAATAACAGCAGATAAAGCCATTTACCATAAAGATTTAAAACCGTTAGTTTATGTCACAGCAGAACTTGAAGGCCGCACACCTGTTGAAGTCATTATGGATATAAAAGCGGATTTAGAAAAATCAGATATTAGCCCTCAAGACTGGCAAGACCGAAGCTTTCTTAATTCGGGTAGCGGTATTCCTTGGCAAGTCCCCGATGATATTACTGTTAAGTGGGATGGTGAAGGTGAGTGGGATACCACCATTCGAGTCTTCCGTGATATGGGGCTGGCTTTTGCTTTTGCCTTAATCGGTATTTATTTTGTAATGCGAGTACAAACAGGATCATCGACCTTATCTTTGATTATCATGTCTTCTATCCCTATGACAGTCATTGGTATTATGCCTGGGTTTTGGCTATTAAATCAGTTTGGCGAACGTTTTATTGGCCATAGTCCAGACCCTGTATTATTTACAGCAACGGCAATGATTGGCATGATTGCACTGGCTGGTATTGTTATTCGTAACGCCCTTATTCTGATCGAGTTTATTGAACAAGGTAGAAAAAATGGTATGGCATTAACTGAAGCTTTACTACAAGCTGGTGCCATCCGCATGCGGCCAGTTTTATTAACTGCTGGAACAACTTTACTGGGTAATTTAATCATCACTTTAGACCCTGTTTTTAGTGGTTTAGCTATTGCTATTATATTTGGCATTATAGCTTCCACTTTGTTTACCCTATTGGTTATTCCCGTCGTTTATTATTTAATTTATTCACCTGTAGAAGAAAAGATATAGGACATCATTATGTACAATAAAATAAAACCTTTTACACTGCCTGTATTAACCGTTGCAGGACTCCTACTCTCTATTTTTTGGATGGCAGGTGCCTTTAATTCCAAAATTGAGCCAGGTGAAATAAATAACAACGTAGCGTTTAAAGGACAATCTTTAACGCTAAAAAGTACACTGACTCAGATAAATGAAGATGTTCCTGCAACTGTACATTCTAAACAAACAACACATGTTGCTGCCAGAATCTTAGCTCCTATTAAATCCATCCATGTTAAAGCGGGGGATACGGTTAAAAAGGGAGACTTATTGATTGTATTAGACAATAGAAACAACCGTTCTAATGTTGCTCAATCTAAAGCGAACATCAATGCAATTCGAGCTCAATTAACTCAAGCAAAGTCGCACTATAATAGAACAAAATCATTATATAAAAAAGAAAGTGTCACCAAAGCTCAACTTGAACAAGCTAGTGCTAAGTACAATAGCCTAAATGCTCAATTAGCTCGTGCAAAGCAGCAACTTGAATCCTCTGAAACCACACTAAGTTACAGTAATATTAGAGCTCAATTTACTTCGCGTGTGATAGATCGGTTTGCTGAACCTGGCGATTTAGCCTCTCCTGGGATGAAGTTATTAACACTATACGATCCAAAATCATTACGTATTGATGCCAATGTGCGTGAATCATTAGCCTTAACACTAAAAATTGGACAGCAATTAGAAACTCATATTCCTGCGCTAAATAAAACCTTAATGGCTACCATTGAAGAAATTGTTCCTGCCGCAGCCCCTGGCGCTCGTAGCTTTCTTATCAAAGCTAAAATTGAAAATGAAGGGCAACTATTACCAGGGCTATTTGCCAGAATATTAATACCAGCTTCAAAACAGCAACAATTACTTATTCCCTCTTCCTATATTAAAAAAATGGGACAACTTGATGTGGTTTGGGTATTAGAAAATAACACGGCTATTCGACGTTTTATCCGTATTGGTCAACAAACAGGTAAAAATACATTAGTTATTTCAGGGTTATCAGAAGGTGAACAACTTGTATCGCCTAACCATCTAAATCACTAAGAACACTGCAAGGGTATCTATAAGATTATGTTTAATTTATATAAAAAATCACTGCTGATAACTGCATTACTTAGCACCAGCACGATTAATGTATCAGCAACAGAAAATAATACATATAACTTACAACAAGCGATTGACCATGCGCTGATTTATAACCCTAACTTGCAGATTATGCAGGATAGAATTGCCCAGGCTGAGGCCCAATTAGGCATTGCATTATCTCAATTTTACCCAACGGTAAAAACCAGCTTATCCTATACGCATACCACTAACCCATCGGTTGCTTTTGGTATGATTATATCTCAACGTCGACTCGACTTATCCCCCTCAACAGACTTTAACAACCCTGGGGGCACAGATAATTATCGCCCTGAAGTCACTGCACGTTATTCTTTATTTCGAGGCGGGCAAGATTATTACAATTCTCAAGCTGCAAAACTGGGTGTTGATGCTGCAGCGCTTAATAAATCTGCCGTTCGCAATCAACTGATTCAAACAGTCAGCTCTACTTTTTACGCCTATTTAGCCTCTATCGAAGTTGATCATGTTGCAAACCGCTCAATCGAAGCAGTTAAAAACGAATTACAGCAAAGTAAAAACAGATATGAAGCTGGCTCAGCCTTAAAATCAGATGTGTTATCACTCGAAGTTCAACTAGCAGAAGCACAAGATACAAAAATACAAACGTCCAATGCCATTGAATTAACCAAAACAAGCTTAAAAAGCTTACTCGGCATCAATGCACATGAGTCATTCAATATTGATTCGACAAATAACTGGACAATGCCTAAGGCCGACCAAAGCTTTAACGAATTACTCGATATTGCCCTAAACCAACGCCCCGAAACACAAACAGCAAATAAACAGATAGCCATTGCACAACAACAATTAAAAGCCGCTAAAGGAGCTTATCTTCCTAAAGCGGATGCTTATGTGTCGTATGGGTCAGATAGTAAAGATTTAGAATACAGTAGCAATAGAGATAATGTAACCGCAGGTGTAATGGTTGAATTAGATATATTTTCAGGTTTCAGTCATAGCAATGCTATTAAAAAAGCTGAACATCAACTCGCTATTGCTCAAAAGTCAGCCAAACAAACAAAATTAATCATTGAAAATGCAGTTAAATCTGCACATTTAAAGGTTGAGGAAGCTTTAGCCAGAATTAAAGTCACATCAACCTCTGTCGCCGCTTCCGAAGAAGCTCTACGTCTTGTTCACGAACAACGTAAAGCAGGAACCGTCACAGTCACTCGCTATATTGAAGCAGAAGTGGCTAGAGACAAGTCATATGCACGAAACATTTCAGCCCGTTTTGACGCATTGCGTGCAGAGGCAGAGTTAAATCGTGCTACCGGTATGTGGAAGTAAAGACTAAACAACCACATAAGGAACCTCTGATTAAGTCATATTCATTCTTGCTCTAAAGCTTACTCTGCCTTTGCTGCTCTTTAAATTGATGTTTCGACTCTCGTCGTTTTGAGGAGGTTTCACGTGCAGAAGACCCAATATGCTCTTCTCCTCTTTGCCTGGATTTTTGAACTTGATTTTCCCTTTCTAAAAAACGCTTTCGTTGTTTCTCTGTTACTTTGTCATAACAGTGTGGACAACTAATTCCTTGGAGATATTGCTCACTATTTTTGTCTTCTTCTGTAATCGGAAAACGGCAGGCATAACATTGATCATACTGCCCTTTTTCTAACTTATGATTAACCGCCACTCTATTATCAAAAACAAAACATTCCCCCTGCCACTCAGATTTTTCAACAGGAACATCCTCCAGATACTGTAAAATCCCACCTTGTAAATGATAAACATCATCAAACCCTTGTTCTTTCAAATAGGCCGTTGATTTTTCACAGCGGATACCGCCAGTACAATACATGGCAATTTTTTTGTGCTTATTTGGGTCTAGTTGCTCTTTGACATACTGAGAAAATTGTCGAAAAGTCTCGGTTTTAGGGTTAACAGCCCCATTAAAAGAACCAATTTCAACTTCGTAATCATTTCTAGTATCAATTAATAATACTTCAGGATCAGTGATTAATGCATTCCAGTCTTTTGGTTTTACATATGTTCCGACGATTCTTTTAGGGTCAATCCCCTCAACCCCCATTGTCACAATTTCTTTCTTTAATTTAACCTTTGTGCGGTAAAAAGGCATCGCTTGTTCATAAGATTCCTTTGTTTCTAGATCTTCAAAACGAGGGTCAGAGCGTAGCCAAGCTAGCAATGCATCTGTTCCTTTACGGTCAGCAGCAATAGTTCCATTAATCCCCTCTTTGGCCAGCAATAAGGTTCCTTTAACGTGATGTTCTTCCATCTGTTTTAATAAAGGGGGTTTGAGTGCTTCATAATCGTCAAGCGTGACGAATTTATACAAAGCCGAAACAATAACATCTGTCATATAACACCTGTAATGCAAACTGGAACGTAAATCCAGAGCAATCAATAAAAAACATTAACTAAGCACCACTAAATCATTTTAAGGTTGATAACAGCACGGACTGCCATCGAAAACCGAATAGAATATAAGCTGTGATAAGTTAATAATCAGCAACAGTATATTCTACCTCAATATTGTAATTTTTTAGCTCAACTTTAGAGACTATTTAGGAATAGAAGCTGTGAATGTATCCTAGAAAAAAACGTACCAACTCCTCGTGCAGGTCAAGAGCTAAATAGTTAAATAAATCACTGTCATTTTGTACGAGCTAAACCCTATTTTCAATGGCTGCTCAACTTCTTCATAAATTATGAGGTAATTCATTGATACCTAGAATGATAATTGGAGCCACATTTTAACTTGTACTTGTCCCTAGTTATTTGCGAGTATGCTTTTGTTATGTTTTGTATTCAATTCTCCACCGACTCAAAACCAGATTCATCATTGTCCACTTCAAGTTCTTTTTCATATACTCGTTGTTCAGTATAAATATTCGATCTACTGCTCACTTCACATGGAAGTATTTGCATACTATTAAGTACAGCTATCAAATCATCAATACATCCATCAGGATCTATTGTGTAGCTTGAACCCCAACACCGCCAAAACTTCCAACCGACTCTTTCCATAGTGCGCTGTCGTTTCCAATCATCCATCCACTTTTCAGGTGGATGGTACTTATCACCATCTAATTCTATTGCCAACCTTTGGTCATTCTCTCCCTCTACAACCAAATCAATTGAAAACATTCCGACTTTCACTTGAGGTACAGTGTTGTATCCCTTTTCAATAAGACGTTTGTATACATCTCTTTCAAAACCCGAATCACATAAATCAATAGGACTACCAATATGTTCATGTTGAGGCATAGGTGATGAAAAATGACGTAGTATTTTTAAACGCAAATCTGATTCATTACTAAGGTCTGATTTTTGAATACTTCTGTAAAGATACATTCTATCCCTTGCTCTGGATAAAGCTACATTCATTCTTTGTTCTGCATCTCTCTTACTCATTACAGCGCCTTGACTAGCACCAACAACCATTGATAAGAACATAATATCTCGTTCTTTTCCCTGGAAAGTTGCAGCATCCCCACAAGCCATTCGATATTCTTGAAATACATTTTCGCCCAATTCAATAAGTAATTGGTCTTGAATATATTTAGCCTGCTGCGCCCCTATCAGTGACACAATACCAATGCTACGTCCCTTGTATTTTTGGTCAGATACCAGAATCTTTATCTCATCTATAATAGCCTCAGCTTCTACCTTATTAATACCGCTTTTCTTATCACGACAACCACCTTTGACATAAACATCAATCAATGGCGGTGTTAATTTCTCAGATGATTTTGGTATTCTCAATGGTATTAGCGGCTCATTGTAAAATTGCATACTGAACCGAATAATGGGTTCTACACACCGAAAATGCTCGGTCAACATAATTCGCTGACCAGGAAACACAGCATTGGCAAGATCATATACAGAAACACCTGGCAGAAGTAATTCTGCAAATGGCTGCTCCCTCAGAAAATTATGTTTAAGTTGTAATATCTTTTCCTCAGCTATAAATGCGGCAGTTGGACTTACCTGTTTATCATCTCCTACAATTAACAGTTTCTTTGCTCTCAAAATTGCAGGTAATGCAGTAATATCAGATTGTGATGCCTCATCAATAATCACCAAATCAAAGGAACCAAAATCCGATGGTAGGCTTTCACTTATACGCCAGGTAGGCATAATCCAGCATGGCACCCCCCCATAACAATCTTGCATTGCTCGATAAGCATCTCTCCGATGTCTTGGCGCTCTCTTTCCAGTCCCTTTACCAATTTTTGCAACTGATGATACGAAACGCATTAAAGCACCTTGGACACGTTCAGTCATGCTCATATGCAAACCAATATTTGTTTTTAAACGCACAAGTTTAGAGAATGTTCTCTTTAGATCATTGTCAAGAGCCGATCTTTTTGTTGAAAGTTTCTTAAGTTGGTCACGCCCATCAATTTCATGCAAATACTGTTTGCACTGATTCCATTTCCATGTTTCAAGCCAATCATCTGGGGTTAGGTCATCTTCAACTCCAATTAGTGGCTCTGATTTAAGCATATTTCCCCAAATAGGTGCGCCTGACTCAGATATTTTATCCGAAATATTTTCAACATCTTGAAAATAACTCGACAACTCATTTATTCTAGTTAATTCAGAAACCAATCCCTGCCATTGTTGAATAATGTTATCTGATGAGTATTCAGGGTTACCTATAGTATCTACCAAAAATACTCCAATACTATTTGCTATATCACCATCTGATTGCTTAAGCTTTCCCATTAAGTCTTGTAATTTGTTGCGTTGAGCACCTAGACTTATACGTGAGGTATTCAATTCAATAGCTTGGATTGTTTTGTCTATTTCTGATTTACTTCGTGCAATTTTGGAAACATTAATTCCATGCGGAAATAGCTCAATAATTTCTCGATTAAGAAAATTCCAATTACCTGCTACTAACCGAGCATCTGCGATAATTTTCTGGGTAGCCTGCACATCTTTAAATAAACTGCCGTAGTAATATTCAAACTCTGGTAATTCTAGCTCTTGACCCGCATGATTCCATTTGATTATAAATTTCCGCATGTCATCTTGATAATTCACATAATCAAGGACTGATTGCCACATTTTTGTGTCTTTCGGCTGCTCACCCTCGATTCGAGCCTGCTCAATAATACTTTTAGACTCTTTGTTTCCAAAAGAAAGAATACTGAATGCTCTTTTACTATTTACAAGATTACTTAAGGCTACTTGTATATCATCAAAGCAAGAGTGTGAGTCGGGAATTTCTACAAGCGTCTTAACGAATTGTTGTCGTCTTTCTACCAAGGTAGACAAAGAAGAGAATAACTCATTGAATAATGATGTTTCACCACCAGACTCTGACAATTCTTCAAGCCAAGAATAAAATAATTGTTTTAACCAACCATTACCTTCAAACACCTCTAGAAGATTAGATAACTCCTGTAGTGGTTTAGTTAGTTTCTTGGCTCGATCAACAGATTTCTCTAGAGAAACAGCAAGTGGGGGTATATGACTGCTTTTAGAATTTTCAGCAATTTTTGCAGATTCCGAAAGGTCGTCATGGATGGCTGCTATATTTGCACTATCTGGCAAGTCCTGAGTATTTGGGGTGGATTTATCCACATAAACAATGTCATTGCCTACTTTTCTGCGTGCAGCTCTAATTTTAGCAATATCTGAATCAGTGAATTTTGGGTTATATTTTTCAGATGAACCCAGTTCATCTGGCAACCAGTCATGCACACCAGTATCATTTATGACCAGTTGAGCTAACCCCATTGCTGTGATGTCTGTACTTGAGCCTGTTAGTTTTTCCCCAACGGGATTAAGCTGTTTTAGCCCCCACTCTTTTATCTGCTCATCAATTTGAACAATTTCTTTATTGAGTTGCTTTACTCTTAATTGATTTGATTCCGCCTCTTGGTTCAATTCCCGCAAACTGGTTTGGCTAACCAGACCAGCCAACTGTTCAACGGCAGCTTCAAGCTGCTTCATCCCTTGTCTTTCATTTGTAAGAAGACTTATCGTTAAACTTCTCAACTCCTCAGGTATTTGCTCTTGCAATACTGATAATGCAGGTTCACCTTTAGACGTAACAAGAACACTTCTTCCTGTAGCCAAATAATGACAAATGATATTAGCAATAGTGTGCGTTTTCCCTGTGCCAGGTGGCCCTTGAACCACTACCCCGTCATTTTCTTCAAGCCTATCAATTATTTGAACCTGTGAATCATTAAAAGCTTTCGGAAAGAACAGTTCCGTATTTTGTTTTATTTTTGATGATGTACCTGAAGAAGAGGATAAAACACCATTTGATAAAAACCCACTACCTTTTTGTAATGGTTTTTTATCAGATAGTTCTGTAACAAGCTTTTTTGCGGGATTTGGAATCTGACTTTCTGTATCCTTTGATTCTTCAAGTTTTTTCTGAAAACGTTCTATATCTTGAATAAATCCAGCGGAACTTCTTGGTCTTGCAAAAATTACCCAGCTATCCGTTACTTCAAGAGACTCACTTATTTTATTTGGCTCACGGTTCTCCTTATCTGGATTTACATTTGGCCAATATGTGCCACTCTCGCTCAAATGCGTTGAAGCCTGTCTTAGTAATGGTTCAAAACTCTCATGAATATATGGTGAAAACTCAACATCTTCTGACATTTCAGAAAAATGTTTTTTTCCAAAACGTAATAGCAAATCCACACCAGGGTTTTCAAGTGCGAAATAGGCACCAATAGTAATTATTGGATCAATATTTCTAGGATGTATTAATAATGAGCCATCTTTTCTACTAACTTCAATTTCTATAGGCTTTTCAAGCAAAGGATGGTTTATTTTGTGTCCTTCACATATCCATCTACTAATACCAATACCCCAAATTAATTCGATCGGCTGTTCATCACCTTGAGCTTCAATAGTTTGTTGTAGGCTAAATAAAGAGTCGTATACTTTAATAGTTTGTCTACGTGGCTTTTCTTCTTCTGACCAAGGCAGCCATTGCTCGTTAAGATAGTTATCAATACCTGCTCTTACTTGTGTATTATTTTCTAGTCGAAATATTACATCCTTTAATTTTATTTCGGCAATTTTCTCTTTTAAAGGATTAGTGACATCACTCTCAGCAACAACTCCGTCATCAACAAGTTGTTTGGCTTCTTGCTCTGCTAGTGTTTTGATTAATTTTTTTTTGATCTGTGGATTGCTTTCTGGATCATTTCCAACAGCAATCCATTCTTGTATTTGCTCAGGAATTGGTGGAGGTGCTAGTCTTTTTAATCGTTCAATTTTCAACCAGATTGAAGTACCGCTATCATCAACAATATTATGCTGTATTCCAATTTTTCCTTTTAACTCATGCTCCCATATGTCCAGTTGTTTATATTCTTCTATTCTAAAAATAGGTTTTTGATTCAGTTTTCCCACATGATGCACATAATCAAGAAGCTCATTTAGGCGATCAATTGTTTTTGAATCCGTTTCTTCTGTATTTTCACACACATTTTATCCTGTAATGGTCGTTGGCTTTTGAAACATAACTATTAATTAGGCTATCTCATCGTTAAGTGTGGAATTTGAAAATAATAAAATGCTTCAGTAGGTTAATAATGTGATGAAATATAGCACAAAGTTAGCTAAATCAGGCTTTCAAAAGTTATAAATTATATTTTCAACACTTAATTGTGGCATAACCATTAATTATAAAGTTTCTTATCTTGACTTCTTTAACATTCAAACTCAACTGATTTATTAAGTCTATTCAATTTTCCCAACAGTATATTATCCCAAAATATTATTATATGAAGATTTAGATATCATAAAACATACTATAAAATTAAATCCGTTTTTAGCTAATCTAGCTATAAAATATATTACTGAACTGGGTAACAATCAATTTTAATAATAGTTAGATTGGTTTTAAAACCTACAAATGAAATGTTTTTTAAAGCCATTTTTCCCCTTGCTAAATTAGCGTAAAATAAATCTGTATATTTAGATAGTCCAAACAAACACAATATGGCTTTGCAAGAAAACTGCTTCACCTCCTTTAAAGAACCGATTGATTCTTACTCTTTGCCTGAACGATTCACTTTTCCATTCTATTATCAGCCACATCCTTTATGTTTAGTCGCGGCAAAAGAACTTCAATATCACTTGCAATCACAATCAGCCTGGCAACATAATTTTGGTCTCTCTGATAGTCAGGATATGGCTATTGGAAAAATGTTTGGTGTACTTTTAGTGAAAAACCAACAAAATGAAGTCGGCTATTTATCCGCTTTTTCTGGAAAACTAGCCGACAGTAATCATCTGCCGAAATTTGTCCCCCCAGTGTTTGATATGTTGGATAAAAATGGTTTTTTTATATTAGGGCAATTAGAAGTCAATCAAATAAGTGACCAGATTAATATTCTAGAGAAAAACCCTCAACTTTTAGACCTTGAAATTTCATTGCAAACTGAAATTGATTCTTCTACCCTTCAAATAAAAACATATAGAGAGAAGATAATTGAGAATCGTAAAATTAGAAAGTCACGGCGGATTGCTGCAGAAAATATGATTGATAAGGAATCATTTTTACTGCTTAAAGATCAATTAAGCAAAGAAAGCATTTCCGAAAAAAATCAATTAAGAGACTTAAATATTTATTGGAATGAGAAAGTTCAATACGTCCAACTACAGCTGAATCAACTGACAGATAAAATATCCGTATTAAAAAACCATCGCAAAGACTTATCATCATCTTTACAGCAAACTCTCTTTGATCAATACCGGTTTCTAAATATCAAAGGTGTTGAAAAAAGTTTATCTGATATTTTTAAGCAAACATCTCAAAAAACACCACCTGCGGGAGCTGGAGAATGTGCCGCGCCAAAATTATTACAATATGCCTTTAATCTTGGCTTAAAACCTTTAGCTATGGCTGAATTTTGGTGGGGTGAGTCACCTAAATCAGCTATTAGAAAACATCAAAATTTTTATACGGCTTGCCAAGGCAAATGCCAACCCATATTAGACCATATGCTTGAAGGGATGGAATTGGATGAAAACCCTTTACTTGTAAATATGGCAAAAGGAAAGCCTATCGAAATTATTTATGAGGATGATGTTATGTTGGTAATTAACAAACCTGCTGAACTTTTATCAATACCCGGAAAAAGTATTGAAGACTCAGTTTATCAGAGGATGAAACTAAAATATCCCAGTTCGACTGGCCCTTTAACGGTGCATAGACTCGATATGTCTACCTCAGGTTTAATGTTAATCGCCCTATCACTAGATTCTCATAAAAAATTACAAAGGCAATTTATTAAACGCAGCATAAAAAAACGCTATATTGCCTTATTAGATGGCTTAATAACAGAAGATGAAGGCTTTATAGAATTACCGCTTAGGGTTGATTTAGATGATAGACCCCGACAGCTAGTTTGCTATGAGCATGGAAAACAGGCTAAAACTCAATGGAAAGTTTTAGAAAGAAAAAACAATAAAACAAAGGTTTTTTTCTTCCCTATAACAGGTCGCACCCACCAATTACGTGTTCATTCAGCGCATTTAAAAGGTTTAAATACTCCTATTGTGGGTGATGACCTTTATGGGAACAAGGCTAATCGATTACATTTACATGCTGAGTTTATTGAATTTAGCCATCCAACAACTCGAGAACTAATGAATTTTCAGGTTGATGCTGATTTTTGAGGCCCTATGAATATTCAAGCAACCATCTTAATTGAACTTCCCATCCTTGAGCCTACCACCTCAATCCGTTGCGCCATTTGTTCTTTTAACTCGGAAACATGGGAAATAATACCAATCATTCGCCCTGTTGCTTGTAAGTCAATTAAAGTATTGATGGCTAATTGTAATGAATCCTGATCTAAACTACCAAAACCTTCATCAATAAAAAGTGTATCAAGCTGAATCCCCCCCGACCGCTCTTGCACGACATCGGATAAACCTAGGGCTAATGCCAATGAAGCCATAAAAGACTCTCCTCCTGATAAAGTTGCAACGGGTCTTGTTTTACCTGTATATGCATCATCAATGGCCAAGTCTAGTCCCGCAGTGGTATTTCTTTTTTGGTTCTCTTCATCTTGTCGAATAAGTCGATATTGTCCCTTACTCATGATATGCAGCCTATCACTGGCAATACTTAAAACTTGATCTAATATGTTTCCCAAAACAAAACGCTCTAAACTGACTCTTACATTACCTCGGCCTGAAGCCGCTTTTGATAAAGTCCCCACTATTTCATACTGTTTTTTTATCTCAACTTGCTGGCTTTCAATCAATTCAACCTTTTTCTTTGTATCATTTAACCGTTGTAACTGTTGACTGGCATCTGTCCACAAGCCCTCAGCAGCAATAAAGGCACCATTCGCCTGATCAAATTGTTGTTGCAATGCTGTTAAATCAGGTCGCTGTTTATCTTTTAACTGTTTCGCCAACAACCTCAACTCAACTTGCAAAGCTTTTACTAATTCATCATGTGTTTTAACTTTATGCCGCAGAGCCTCCAATGTCTCATCATGTAATTGAGCACTGGAAAAATCTTCTACTGTAACAAAACTACTATCAAGTAAAGCTTGCTGCCATATTAACGATTGTGACTCCTGCCTTACATTGAGCTCAACAAGATTGTTTTTTAATGTATTGAGTTTTGATTTAATAGAAGATTGTTTATTTAAAGAGTCCATTAGCCCTTTATTAATTGCTACATATTTATTTTCTAGGTCTGTGATTTTTTGACGTACTTGAATCAGTTCTTTCTTAATTGCTTCGTGCCTTCTATATTGTTCTGGCAAAGTTTTATTCACACTTTCTAGCTCACTTTTAGCTGTGGCTTGCAATGCAGTCAATTCAGGTATTTTAGCCTCAATACTTTTAAGTTCATGAACAATAGGTTCGCACTTTTTTTCATTATCTATCTTTAGTCTTCTTGCTTTAATAAGTTGAGTTTCTTTTGTTTTTATCTGCTTTAAATTATTATCTAAAGTCTGATAAACACTCTCAAGCTCAGTCACTGACTTATTCGCATCATCTGCTAATTCAATTTCTAATTTATTAACATCATTCTCTTTAGCAGAAACAGAATGTAAACATCCTTGCACAAGCTCTTTAAGCCTATTCATCACTTTAAATTGTTTCGCTTGAAATATTCTCGCGTGATCAACTTTTTGTTGATTAATGTCTTGCGCCTGTTCTGAGAAATTAGCTGGATTAGGATGCTGAAGGCTTCCACAGACAGCACAGGGCTGATCAAGTTCTAATTTTTCAGCTAAGACTGCCGCTTGACTAGAAAACCAAAGCATTTCTATTTTATTTGCTTCCTTTTCAGCTTTTTTATAGTCTTTAGCTGCTAACTCAAATTTCTCTTTATCTAACTGGTACGCTTGGTTGAAACTATTTAACTCAGTACGCGCACTTTCTAATTTCTTGCGTTGATCAAACAATCCTTTAGCACTTAGTTTCTGCTCAACAACTTCAGCTTTATTGGCACTTTCCTTTTCCAATATTTCTATCTCAATCTGCAATTTTTTCAAGTCATTTGTTATGGATAGAACTTGTCTTTCCGATTCACTTTTTTGATTAATCGCCTGTTTATAGTTTTCATCTGCTTTGACAGAACTCTCCTTGAGTAGCTGATACGAAACTAATATTTTCTGATACCCTTTAACGGTCGTTTCATCAGCTTTCAAAATATCCCGTTGCTTATACTCTGCCTCTATTCGTTTAACTTCATCCCTTGCCTTGCAGACAAGTAAACATATCTTTTTTTTATCATTTTCAGCTTTAGCAATATCAGCTTGTTTAGTTTCAATATCTTTTACAATATTTTGTAACATCAGCCACTCAGGTGCAATAGATGATGCTTTTTCAGCTCTTTCTATACTCGTTTTAACAGCATTAATTTCATCTATTTTTTGCAGATAGCTCTCTAGTTCTTTTTGTTTATTAATTCTCGTTTCAAATGTTTTATTCAAAGCCTCTGATGTTGCCAGCTTTGTCACCACATGCTGTTTTTGATCTGCAAGTTGTTCTTTTTCCTGTCGCTTAGAATCGAGTATGCAAATAGCTTCTTTTTGTAAAATTTCAAGTTCATCACCCTGAGTAATACCAACATCCGAATAAGCTCCCGCTTTCCTATCTTCAAAACTTTGATTATGTTTTTCAATAGCCCCCGCTTTATCTTTAAGTAGCTGTTCAATCCGTTTATATATTTCTGTTTGAAATAAAGTTGATAAAATTAACTGTCGATCATCCGATTTAGCTAATAATAATTCTCGAAATTTTCCTTGTGGTAACACCATCACTTGTAAAAACTGCTGAGGTGTTAATCCTACAATCCGTTCAATTTCAGCATCTGCATCTCGGGTCTTTTTTGCAACTAACGTTTCTTCCTCAGCACTATCCAGTACACGACGAAGGTGTGCTGTAGGTTTTTGTTCAGTTTCGCCACTCCCTCGCCTAGCTGGTCTCATTTGAGTCGGTACACGAGTAATACGATATTTATCGCCTCTAATACTAAATTCCAGTGATAATTCAGTCAGCATATCAGTTGCAGCATGGTCGCAACGTAAACCAAAATCTTTACGCTCTGAATCGGTTGTTTCACCATATAAGGCATAGCAAATAGCATGAAGAATAGATGACTTTCCTGCTCCTGTAGGTCCATCAATTAAAAATAAAGCATTGTTTCCTAAAGCCGAAAATTCAATTATTTCTTTATTAGCAAAAGGACCAAATGCTTGTATCTCTAATGAATGTAATTTCATTCTTTTGTCTCAATAACCACTTTAGCTTCAGCCACAATATCTAATAACAAAGTATTTTGATCGTCAGTTAAAGCATGCCCAATCACTTGCTTAAAAAAATCGGAGAATACCTGCTGCTCTGTTCGCTTGAGGCTGACATCCGCTTTTAATTGACTTCCTTTAGATAAAATAAATTGAGTGCGTTCTAACTGTAATGTATGAGGATAAATCTTACGCAACTGACCTAAAGGATCCAAAATATCCTGTTTATCTAATAATCGAACAAATAAATAATCTTCATTATTGGGGTCAGTTTTACCTTGCTCCAAAATATCCGCCAATAAACCTTCGATCACCCTTAAATCTTTTCGTGGTTTTAGAGGTAAATGTTCTGTAGACAGCAATCCTTTTTCATTCAATTCTACCAGGGTAATACCTTTCTTTTGTTGATGCTCTGAAAATGAATATTTTAATAGGGACCCCGAATAGCGAATATGCTTTTTCCCTTTATATTGAGGACCATGTAAATGACCTAAAGCCACATAATCAAATTCTTCTAATGGTTGATAAGAGACTCTATCTGCTCCACCTATAGATAAAGGACGTTCCGACTCTGATTCTTCAGCCCCATCGATAAAACAATGGCTAATAACAACTGATGATACATTAGCTACACGCACTTGTTTAATTTGATCGACCAGATAAGTATGCGCCTCATCATAAGTGGAAACATCACAAGAAAATACCTCCCTTACTTCAACAGGGTCATGATAAGGAATACCATAGAAGTGTGCAGCCCCCGTTGCTGTTTCAATCACTACCGGCTTAGTAACATCGGATAATTGATTCAAAATATGTAACCCTGATTGGCTCATATGCCCAGCACCAAACCCTAAGCGTTTAGCACTATCATGATTACCCGAAATCAAAATAATAGGGAGTTCTAACTCAGAAGTAATTTCGTCAAAAAAAGCATCTAGAGCTTCAACTGCATCTGCTGGCGGCACAGAACGATCAAAAATATCACCCGCAATAATCAAAGCATCTACTTGATGCTGTTTTGCATATTTTTTTATCTGTTGAAGTACATATAACTGATCTTCTAATAATGAAATATTTTGGAATAATCGGCCAATATGCCAATCTGATGTATGAATAAATTTCATTAATTTATTTTTTCACCTATACGCTGTGTTTCAAGACTGCTGACAAATAGTCTAACGTGCATCTTGTGTATTAACAATACTCACTAAACAATGCACTAAGACAGACAGTCTCATAAAAACTATCAAGTAAACTAATACTTATTTCTTCATCATTATCTACTTACAATTAATCAAGAGCTCAGAGATAACTATATTTTATTTCATACCATAAACAACCAAGCCACTCATGTATAGTCATGGAACTCATCTCAAGAGCAGATGCTGAGGGTAAAAATAAAAATATATTCAATTTCGGCATTACAGCCAATGAGGTTGGTGCTGGAATAATATCAAACCCAACTCTCTCAAATTGTTCTGCAGCTCTCTTCATATGAGAAGCATGTGTTACCAGAATTACTCGATTAACCCCTTCCTTGCTCAAAACATTATGAGAATATATTGCATTTTCTGCAGTATTTCTACTTTGCTCGTCCATCCACCTCACTGACACCATAAACTCATTCTGAAGCACAGAAGCCAATACAGAAGCCTCGCTTGCAATGCTTTTATCGAACACATGCCCACCACTTACCAAGAGTGGCAGCTTTGTTTTTTTTGATAAATAGGCTGCATATCTAGCCCTAACTAATGTCCTTGTACTCACCGTCATATCTTCATCATACTCAGGAGCAGAACTAATAATACCGCCCGAAAGGACTACAATAGCCTGAGGTTTAATTTTATCCACAATAGAATAATCTAACTCAGAATATTGTTGTTGCACAATAGAAAAGGATATCGCCACAATGGGCAAACTAAGTAAATACAGACTGAATAAAGGAGTAATTAACAATACCCCGCCTTTCCCCTTATTTTTTAATACAAAATAACTAGCAAAAAAAGCACATATTAATAAACTAGCAACAGGTAACAGCAGAGTTTTTAATACATATATAAGCCAAATCCCATCGATCAAACTATCTAGCCCCTTTGCCCCACAATATAATTTCAATGGTATGGATCATTATTGTAATATCAAGAAATAAACTATAATTTTTCACATAATACAAATCATATTGTAACTTTTGAATGGCATCATATTCATTAGCGCCATAGGGATAACATAACTGAGCCCAGCCTGTTATTCCTGGTTTTACACGATGCCTTTTACGATAATAGGGGATTTTTTTATCAAATTGATCTACAAATTCTGGTCGTTCTGGACGTGGACCAACAAAACTCATATCACCACGAAAAACATTCCATATTTGTGGCAATTCATCCAACCTAACTTTCCTTATTATTGCTCCAACTCTTGTCACTCTATTATCATTTTCCTGCGCCCATTGCGCACCATTAAGTTCAGCATCAGTTCGCATACTTCTAAACTTAATAACATCAAAGTTTTCATCCATTTCACCAACACGAGTTTGCTTATATAGAATAGGGCCTTTAAAGCCACTTTCAAGATAAATAGCGAGGGTAACAAGAAGCATAAAAGGCCAACTGACTAATAATAAAATAGAGCTTGCTGTAATATCAACCAATCTTTTTAAATAATTTCTAGTCCCACTGGATCCAAAACCATCAGAAAAAACAAACCAGCTAGGCACGATATTATCCAAATCTATCATTGACTTTTCTCTTTCATAAAAAGTCAATAAATCAACAACATCTATGCCATATATTTTACAGTCTAGCAAATCATCCATGGGGAATTTACAGCGCCGATCATCTAATGCTAAAACAATTTCATCAATATCTAAATCTTTGGCAATCTTTAGAATACTTTCATATTTATGAATAATCTCATAATCAATAACAGTCACTGGAGCATCGTTCAAATTAAGACAAGCTACAATTTCAAACCCTCTATGAATATATTCATTATTGCTACTCACTAGTTTATTAGCATTTTGCCCAACACCAATGACAAGAATTTGTCTTCTTAGGTTAGCAACTTGTACATACCCATAAAAAATATACCTACAAAAAAGTATACCTACAAAAGCCACTGCAAAAGAATAGAGCAAGATACTTCTTGCAACCATAAATTCAGGAAATGAATAATATATAACTAGCAATACTAATAACGCAGAGCCAAAACTAACCCCAATTCTAGAAAGTAGGTGGAAGTCATCCCAACTTAAACTGCGTCGGTATAACCCTAAACCTATATTCGACAGTGTAATAGTGATGGAGAATATTGCACTAGAGAGAAATATATACTCATTTGAATACCACGACTCAGTATAAAAAAATCGAAGCTCATTACCCCAATACATAGCACAAAACAAAATCAAAAACTCTATTACAAACAGCCATATATATGCACTTGACAAATAATGCCTAAATATCCGAATCATATTTTCTTCACTTTTAAATTACTTTTCTTTAATAAATCATCTAAATATCTAATTGGAATGGCATAAGTTATACCGCTAGGTTTAGATAAAATAGTTTCTTTGCTTTCTTTGACAAAAACTTTATTAACTATACCAATAACTTTACCTGTTTTCGGGTTATATACAGGGCTTCCACTATTTCCTGGGTATGCAGTCGCATCAAGCTGATAAACATTATAAGGAGCTCGTAACCGTCTCATTAACTTCGCATTTAAATGCCTCCCATTTATCGCAGGTAAAACAATGGGGCTAATCGCAGAAATAATGCCTCGATGAGTAACAGGATAAACCCCAAGTACCATACCTATTGGATATCCGGTAAAAGCAACTAACTGTCCTTCTCTAACTTTCGAATTAGCCAGTTCTATAGCGGGCAATTTTCCACCTAACAGCCTTAAAACAGCAATATCATGTTCTTTGTCTATAGCGACTACCTTAGCCTTTAACATTCGAACATGCTTATCTTGCCGAAAAAAAACGGCAATAGTTTCAATATTTTTTGTACTAATTTCTTTTGGCAACACATGAGCATTAGTGACAACTAATCCCCCATCACCTATGACAAACCCAGTCCCAAGAAAGATGCTCTTAGGAGAACGTTTAGGCATAACAGTGCCTACAGCGACCACAGACTTTTTAGTAAGTTCAATAACATCAGCTAAAGAAGATGCAGAAACGGGAGTACATAAAATTATTGATATACAAAAAAGAAATATTTTCATTTTAATGTTTTTTATAAAAATCAAGTCTTCAGAAAACATAGAACAAAAAACCAACTGTTCCTATACCATGAATAAACCTAGTTTTAATTTAGAAACCTACTATTTTTTAGATAATGAAAATGGTTTCTCAATATATAGAAATAATAGGGTAGCAGGTATAAGGGTTGCACTAAAAATTATGATTCCAAATATTATAAAAGTACTAACACTTTCTATAGGTAAGATTAACTGATATTTAGCTGCAATAAGTATAATGAACTGTACAACTAAACCGTGTATTAAGTAATAAGAATAACTCATATTCCCAAACCACCTAAGAAGGTTAAAACTAAATAGTCTTGAAGTTGGGCTATTCCAACTAAAACACTCATAGCAAAGCATAAAAAAACCAATAAAGACTATAACTTGCCGCCACCAGCCGCCATGAGGTATTTCAAACAGCATCAATAAAACAATAGCAACTAGACTAGCAATAAATACTAAGCCACCTAAATAAGGTGTTGTTACTTGTTTTTGATAATTATTGATCACTTCAAATAATAGTATGCCCGCTACAAACATAAGCATCCTAATAGGCCCATCATAATAATAGAAATATATGTGACCGACTATCGCCAAAGTAATAAATAATATAACTCTATAGCTAACTTTCCAGCCCCTAAGTGTTAGAGCGCCAACAATGATAGGAATTAAAATATAATACAACATTTCATAACTAAGTGACCAAGCAACTGTTATTAAAGGGCCAGTATCAGAAAAAAGAGGAGGAATAAATAAGAAACTTTGAATCAAATAACTTATTGCAGCCCCTATTTCAATAGGGATTTTTCTACTTTCAGGAACTAAAAAGGATAATACTATATAGAGAAAAAAGACTGCAATGTATGTCGGGTATATACGTTTTACTCTTCGCCCCATATAAGGCAAGAATGCTCTCTTTTTAGAGATAATGGTACCGTATATAAGATATCCACTAAGAACAAAAAATAAATCTACACCAACGCTTCCAATATTTCTTATCCATAAGTAAAGACTGAAAACCAACTCGCTATTATCACTAATACCAATTCTTTCCTCAACGACTGCAACATAGTGCTCTAAAAACACTAAAAAAGCAGCAATTCCTCTAATCCCCTCCATAGATGCAATGTTTTTATTATTATCATGACTATGCGTGAGTTCAAATGTGTTTGTTAACCATTGCTTAATACTACTCATTCATAATTCCTTTTGTACATAATTTTGTATTATCGGCATTTTTAAAAATGATTTTCGTCACGAAATTTATGATCCGATCTATCTGTTAACGTCCAATACAAAGCTTAGTAGGTCTGACCGAAACTGCCAATTATTGAAAACATGATAACCACAAGAAAGATTTCAATTACCCTTCAAACTTACACAAAGACAGACGAGGTTAGGCTTGGGATTGCATAAAATAGTAAACCTATCCTTAAACAAATTCAAGACTGTCAGTTGAAAATTTATTATCAAGATGGCAATTGTAAAAAACATCAACAGGCTTTGCTTAAGGAGTCTCCGATCAAGTCCAATTATTTTTAGCTTGCTAAAAAAACCGTATATTGAATTATAGTAAAGAATAAAACCCTACCTAAAGAATTTTAACAACATCACCTAACTAGCAAAAGAATAAGAAACTTAACAACTAAAAATAAAGGTTTAGACTCTACGTATATATTTGGGATAAATATAAATATCGTAACTTCTCGTTAAAAATGGTATGGTAGTGGGTTACTTTAGCTTTAGCAATCCTTGCTCGCTCTTTTTTACAGGTATTTTATGTCCGAAAATGAATCTTCACTACCCTCCTTCAATGATTTAGCTTTAGCTGAGCCAGTTTTAAAAGCAATTGAAAGTGCTGGGTATGAGACACCATCCCCGATTCAAGCTCAAATCATACCTTTTATGCTCGACGGTAGAGACGTATTAGGACAAGCCCAGACGGGAACAGGTAAAACTGCAGCATTTGCTTTACCTATACTTTCTCAAATAGATTTTAGCCAAAAAGACCCTCAAGTTTTAGTATTAGCACCGACACGAGAATTAGCCATTCAAGTGGCCGAAGCTTTCCAAGCATATGCCTCTGAACTAAAAGGCTTTCATGTTCTTCCAATCTATGGCGGACAAGATTATAGCATTCAATTGCGTCAATTAAGACGTGGTGCCCATGTTGTAGTCGGAACTCCTGGCCGTGTTATGGATCACATGCGCAAAGGCACACTTAAACTGGATAAATTAAAAACCTTAGTTTTAGATGAAGCCGATGAAATGCTACGCATGGGGTTTATTGATGATGTTGAATGGATTCTTGAGCAAATTCCAGCAAAAAGACAAATAGCTCTTTTTTCTGCCACTATGCCATCTGTTATTCGTAGGATTGCAGAAAAACATCTTAATAAACCAGAACAAATAACGATTAAAGTAAAAACCCAAACAGCTGATAACATTCGCCAACGTTACTGGTTGGTAAGTGGTACACACAAACTGGATGCTTTAACTCGTATATTGGAAGCTGAAGAATTTGACGGCATGATTATCTTTGTCCGCACAAAAACAGCCACGATAGAATTAGCAGAAAAACTAGAAGCTAGAGGGCATTCCACAGCTGCAATTAACGGTGATATGTCCCAACAATTGCGTGAACGCTCCATCAACAACCTCAAGCAAAGTAAACTTGATATATTAATAGCTACTGATGTTGCTGCTAGAGGGCTTGATGTCGATAGAATTACACATGTTGTCAACTATGACATACCTTACGATACTGAATCTTACATTCACCGTATTGGAAGAACGGGGCGTGCTGGTCGTACTGGTGATGCCATACTTTTTGTATCACCAAGAGAAAGACGATTACTAGGCAACATTGAAAGAGCAACTAAGAAAAAAGTTGAAGAAATGCAACTCCCTTCAACAGAATATATCAATAATGCCCGTATTTCTCGTTTCAAGCAACGTATCACAGACACGCTTGCAGCAGATGAATTGAGTTTTTACACACAACTTGTTGAACAATTCCAAGCTGAGCACGACATCCCTGCTCTCGACATAGCTGCAGCACTTGCAAAAATGGCACAAGGCGATACCCCTTTATTAATTAAAGACCTCCCAAAAAGATCAACGCGAAGAGAGCGTAGCGATAATAATCCAGCAGCTAGGGGCCGAGGAGAAAGAAGCGAAAGAGGTGACCGAGATCGTAAGCCTAATAGAAAAAGAGAACGTAATTCAGATATAAAAATGGATTTATATCGAATAGAAGTAGGAAATAGCCACGGCGTTAAGCCTGGCAATATTGTCGGCGCCATTGCTAATGAAACAGGCATAGACGGTGACCATATTGCACGCATTAAAATTGAAGAGAATTACAGTACAGTTGAACTTCCTGCTGGCATGCCAAAAGAACTTTTTCAAGAGTTAAAAAAAGTCAGAGTAGCAGGCCAACAATTAAACATATCAGCTATGGACAAAGCTTTAATTAAAAAAGCAAAAGGCAAAAAGCGCATGGGATCCACGTCTAGACGCGGTAAAAACAAACCTAGCGAATAAGCAGCAGTAAATATTTCTGGCTCTCTTATTTTTCATATGAGAGCCAGATCACCCCTCTTTCCCCCAAAGACAAACACCACTCGCTTTTTCTATTGCCTCCAGCCTCAATACATGAGCCTCCAACTCTTGTTCCGTACATTTTATTACCTTTAATTTAGGCCTATCAGCTGACAATCTAACAATTCCCTGCTTCTTAACAATAGCCTTATCTTGATCAAAATCCATTAAAGAATATTGACCTCCAGTCATAGCCAAATAAACGTCTGCTAGAATTTCAGCATCTAACAACGCTCCATGTAACTCTCGATGACTATTATCTATACCAAACCGTTTACACAAAGCATCTAAACTAGCTCTAGCCCCTGGATATTTCTTTCGGGCAAAAGGCAAAGTATCAAATATCGTACTATGCTGTTCTACGGTCGTTGTTTTTCCAGATAATTGCGCCAACTCATGATTTAAAAATCCAACATCAAAAGGTGCATTATGAATAACTAATTCAGCTCCCTCGGTAAAGGCTAAATAATCATCAACAATATCTTTAAATCTAGGTTTATCTTGTAAAAACTCATTAGTAATACCATGCACTTCAATGGCACCCGCATCAATATCTCTATCTGGATTAATATACACATGAAAAGTATTTTTAGTTAATCGCCTATTAATCAACTCAACACAACCAATCTCAATGATTTTATGGCCTTCTCGTGGATTTAAACCAGTCGTCTCTGTATCTAAGACTACTTGCCTAATATCTTCTTCTATCATTTTATGACCTGCCAAATAACAAATTTTTTATTTGCTGCTATTTCAATGCAATTTCCAAATAATTTTTTCAAGTCAAGATGATACCCCAAATGACGATTCCCAATCACTCTTAACTCCCCTCCTTTTTGCAAAACTCTATGGGCTTGCTTAAACATAGAAATTGCAATTTGATTCCCCACTGTATTTTGCTGATGAAAAGGAGGATTACAAACAATTAAATCAGCCATTTCAGCTTTAAAATGAGTCAAACCATCTGCAACAAAAAATTCAGCAGATCTATCAGGGAAAGCATAGTTAAAATTTTCTTTAGTAGATGCTATTGCCATATACGATTCATCCACGAAATAAATCTGAGATAAAGCATGTGATTCTGCCAACATCAAGCCAACCACACCATTTCCACAACCCAAATCTACTATAGTCCTAGCCCGCCCATTTAAAGGCAGATGTTGTAATAAAAAACGCGTCCCTATATCCAAACTATCTCTAGAAAAAACATTAGCATGGTTACAAATTTGGTATGGCTTATTTTCTAATTGATAATAAATAGGATAAGGGTTTTTTATACTTTTTTGACGAGGCAAACCAGTTTCAACAAAAATTAAACGCGCCTTTTTCTTCGCCAAAGAGGGCTTCGTCGGACCAATATATTTTTCCAATAACTTCCAGACATTTGCAGACATTTCCTTAACCATTCCAGCGGCAATAATAATAGTATCATCCGTTATCACAGCCTGTAATCGAATAACTTGATCTTCTAATAATGCTAAGGTTTTTGGAATTTTAATCAAAACCAAATCAAATGATTGATCTGGCCAATCAAGAGAACTATTTAACTTAATGTTCTTAGAAGATAAACGATTATTCCCAAGGTTTGTTCGAGTTGCCTGCTGGGAAAGCCACGAATCAGAAATGGCAACTAGGTTGAAAGCATGTAAAGCATTAACCAAAGCACCAAATTTATCATTTAAAATAAGTATTTGGTTTTCAGCAGTTAAATTTATCTGTTCACAAACATGATTTAGCAAATACTCATCAGCTGCATCCCAGGCCTTTAGCTTCTCATGCTTTCGATAAGGTAACCGCTGCAACTGAAACCTACCCTGCGGCACATTTAATAATATTTCCATAAACTCTGAGTCATTTTTAACTAAGCCACATTATAACGTAGTAAAATAGGCTTTTTTCATCATAAATAAAATATCATGCATATTCAGTGGTACCCCGGTCATATGCATAAGGCCAATAAAGAAATAAAAGAAGTCATCCCTAAAATAGACCTTATTATTGAAGTACTAGATGCACGCATCCCTTTTAGCAGTCAAAACCCATTGCTTGCTTCACTACGCGGCAACAAACCTTGCATTAGAGTACTCAGTAAATCTGACTTGGCAGATCCAGAAGCCACGTTAATCTGGCAAAATTATTTAGAACTGGAACAAGGTGTTAAAACTTTAGCAGTAACCACCCAACAACCCGACAAAATAAAACAAATCACCCAACTTTGTCAGAGAATGATTCCTGAAAAAGGTAGCAATGACAAAACCATTAAAGCAATGATTATGGGAATCCCAAATGTAGGTAAATCGACTATCATTAATATCCTAGCAAATCGTATGATTGCAATAACAGGGAATGAACCTGCGGTCACCAAACGCCAACAACGTATAAAATTAGATAATAATATTGTCCTTTCAGACACCCCTGGAGTACTTTGGCCTAAAGTTGAAAATAAAAACAGTGGGTATCGCTTAGCTGTAACGGGTGCTATAAAAGATACGGCTATTGATTACGCTGATATTGCTTTTTTTGCAGCTGAATATCTATTGGAATACTATCCTGAACAATTAAAAATAAGATTTCAATTAGAATCGCTACCTGATAATGAGACTGATTTAATGGCCGCTATTGGCAGAAAACGAGGATGTTTGCGCGCGGGAAAACAAGTTGATATTGAAAAAACCAGCAAAATACTTATTTCTGAATTGCGTGCTGGCACTATAGGTAATATCACACTAGAAAAACCAGAAATAATTGAAAAAGAGCTACATGAACTAGCCATTATTCAGGAACAAAAAGCCGCAAAAAAAGCTAAAAGAAAAAATAACTGGAAGAACTCTCAATAACCTCTTTTAACTCAAATTTTATACATAACTTGAAAGACCTTAAATAACACCTAAAATATTTCCAACCCAGCATATTCATTGATTGGCAATCAAAGTGATACATTGCGATTGGCTACACCTCATACAGTTACTGATACGAAATTTATAGCGAGCAGGAGGTAACCCATAACAAGATCACGATCTATCGACAAAAACCGACCAATAGAAAACCACAAGTCGTGACCACATGAAGCATATATCGCAATGCATCAGACAATTAATTATTAATTTATTTACGATCAATAAATTAATAAAACTCCAAAATAACCAATAAAACTATATTAAGGTATCGTTATATATTTCGGCATAAGCTGGCAATAATCATCAGCATAAACAACAAAAATTACATTACCAATAGAGATTTCAAACAACAGCATTAAATATACTTCCTACCATCTTTTTATTTTTTAAAAAAAACTGTTTAATCCTCAATTAACTTTATCACAACAAAAATCACACTATATAAAATCAGGAATGTTGAATTTTCATACACTTACCTTTATCTATTAATTTATTTCGATAGATTTCTTCACTCTAACCACTCAATCAATCTGTATTAACAGTTGACTTTTAACGCAAAATCATTCAATTTACTCAACTGGTACGGCTATTTCTATTGAATTCTTCTTAACCATAAAAAGAACCAAAAAGAAAGCCGTCCTAACTAATATTAGTCTTAAATAACATAAACCGTACTCTGTATTTATACAGACTACATTGGAGGAAACATATGAAG
>ENA-ORXI01000143-ORXI01000143.1-sediment-metagenome-genome-assembly--contig:-NODE-143-length-55086-cov-7.214219_pt1 | contig 55086 bp, 55 predicted proteins | sample MGYA00237861_ERZ511468 | MGnify/ENA primary metagenome ERZ511468 (study PRJEB26299, sample SAMN06266213) | sediment metagenome | isolation source: Hudson Canyon methane seep mesocosm | place: USA:Hudson...
TCAGTTAACGTCAAATTTTCTATACACGCCAAGTTGTCAGGTGTTTCAGAACTATAATCCAAGAAACACTTAGAAAAGTGTTCATACCTATCATCAGATATTGAACTGTCTTTTCCAATTGATACTAATGATGCTAAAAGGTCATCTTTGCTTGACATAAATATTGACTCATTTCAAAAGTTCGCCTTAAGATAATATAGCTATTTCTTATACGTAGTTAATTGACAATTTTGCTGTAAATGGCGTTTTTAATTGCATGGTATTACTGAACTTAACAATTGTTTCATATCCTGTGACTGGTACAGTCACACTAGACTTTTGCTGTTGAATTGCCTCTTGCCAAACAGGTTCCAGAGAAACAGATACCATTGCATCAAAGCCAGGTAGTTTTATCTGTTGATAATTTAACCACTCCTGTCCTACACCTTGGCAACTATATTCCGGCTCGCTATCTAAATTATTACCATTAAATAATTCTAGCGTGAAGTTTTTAATATTAGATCCTAAGGCCATTGTTGCTCCACTGTTATAAAAGGCATTTCGCATACGTTATTACTTTCACAGGGAACATCATAACGAATCAAAACTTGCCCCGTATCAATCGTCCAGTCAACAAAGTAACTACCCACTATTTTAAAAGCAGGGACTTGTTTCTCACTCAATGGATCGATAATGACTAGTTGTTCAGAATGAGCACCGACAAAACAGCTAACGATCAAAATACCATTAGGATTTGAGTGAGTAATCACACGATCAACTGTTGCAGCAGGTTCATCTGATACTTTAGCTAAAGCATCACCAAGATCACATGAAAACTCATAAATAGTTTGTGAGCCATCAGCTCGGTTAATTGAAATTAAACTATCATATAAGTCTGAACGGTCTAGCTGCCATGACCAATCAACCGCATGTACCAGTGTAGAAAAAAGAGCTACAAAAAGTCCACAACTCATATGTAAGCATTTTTTTCTTGTCAATAAAGCTAACATCTACTTGCCCCTCAATTGCTTTAAGCTTTCAATGAGCGTTAACAGCTCATTCTCATTTTTACGTGTATTGACTTGATACCAGCGCTGTAACCAGTCATTTTTCTCTAACATCATAAATTCATAGGCAGTAGGTTGATCATCCACCCAAATGAAATCTCCTGACAATGCTTCGGTTTTAAATGTTTTGAAGTTTGTTGGTTTTATCTTCGACAATAATGTCATGATCTCTGGTGAAGCATAAGGTTCGAGATAATGAAGTGCTGTTTCAACATCACCACGACAATGTGTTGTCAGCCAATAGGTATCGAAATGGGTAAGGCAGTATTCAAGGTATTCTTCAACATAATTGGCTAAGGCAGGCAGACTTGTTGTATCTGATTTGCCCAGAATCACACCATCAATATCGGTATAAAGTTTCACTGCTGTTCAATGCTCAAGCAAAATTTTGTCAAAAAGACGGGTATAGTGAGTTGCATCTGTGAACATCGTTTTAGATGAGTCATCACCACCTCTACCACCCAAAATTGAGCCTACAAAATAAGACTGAACACCGATCTGCCAAGGTTCATCAGCAAAGTCTTCTCCAATAGCGACTGTCACAACTACAGGACCGCCTGATGCCCCAGGATAACTGTAGCAATAGCCTTTTTTCATACCTCTAGCCCCTCCATTTAACCGGCAATGTTCATCATATGTTAGTACAGCTCCTTTCTTGCCAAGAGTTTTGTCGGCACTATAACCGGCCATTGAAGCATAAGGCTTCATCGTCTCAAAAAATTCCTCATCTAAGAGATCGGAATAATGATAAGGCGCATTGAACAGAGGCTTAATCTCAGAATTTCTGATGGCGGCATTGAGCTTAACAATTGCATAGTCACCTGGGTTCATCTCAGCAGCAAGAACATGAGTGACAGATCTGTTAATTTTTTTACCACTATTTGTTGTAAAAGTAACTTGATTATCACCCACCTTGTATTGACCATCACCTTGATACCAATGATCAACACAATGGCCTGCTGTAACAGCAATAATGCCATCTTTTCCGGGTGTATCAACAACAATGCTCAATGTGCATTGTTCCTGTTTAGAAGCTGATGTATTTGAAACAAACCTTCCGACAGCAGCTAACCATTTAGGTGAAGTAGCCGTTCGAACTTTACGTGTATCATCCTGTAGAGTCTCAGGAAAACCCGACTGTTCTGCAAAAGATTGCAGGCTAAAAAAAGCAAGACTGCAAGTAATAAGGAATAAATAGATTACTTTCAACATTAATGGCTTTTGAGTTCTGATACATAATAGCGTTTGTGTTGCTCAAGTTTGTTAACCAATGTGCTTATCTTTTTATCTTTATTACTACTTAGATAATCTGAGTAATGACCTAGGGCACTATCTAATAAATTCAAATATTCTCTTTCTTGAGTAGGGTTTAATCTAGTTACAATTTTATCGACATCATTGGCTGCTAATATTTCTTTCCAATTCATAAAAAAGTGAGATTGCATCATCGCTTTAGACTTTCGTAAATAAAAATATCCCCATAATGCAGAGCTAGAATCTTGATAATAACCTGCATTTTTAATGAGTTTTTCTACCATTGAAAAGTCTATATGCGTGATTGTTTTATCAAGTTCAAGTTCAGCTAAGTCAGCTGAGGCAGAATCAATATCCTCGTTAATCGCTAAATTTAAAAACCTAACTTGTTCATCACGATTTTTTTCAACACCTTCCCCATATTTATAATGAAGTGCCATCACTCGGTAGGCAAATGGATAGTTTGCCTCACTTGCTTTTTTTGTCCATAAAAATGATTGGTCGTAAACCTTAAGCTTATTAAAAGCACGCCCCATATTAAGCATCAATCTTGGGTTGCTTGGCTCGGCCTTTAATGCTTGTCTACAAGCAGATATGGCTTTACTTGCCTTAATATCAGAGAATTTAACAGGATAAGCTTTGCGCTTGGGATCGCGCTTATTTGCAGTCAGTACATCACAGCGTGTTTGAGTGCCATTTCGTTTGGCATCATCACTAATAAAACTATCTGTAATATAGTCATAAGGGACATTCGTTGCAGCTGTTCCACCTTCAAGACCTTCTGTTATACGGTCCATAGCTGTAACAAGCTCAGCTGCAGCGATATTACTAAAACTGATTAATATTAAGTTTACACAGAAGAAAAGGAATGTTTTACCGTTCATAAATAGCCTCAAGTATTGAAATAAATGCCTGTACTGATTTTTCGCCCGTTCCTTGTTTCAAAACCATGAGAGGGGTACGCTCTGTCTAGCTGAGCTATAGGGGCTTTGATGAAAACAAATTATAGCAGTTATCAAACAGCCAGATAAGCTAACCATCTGAATCAGCGATTGAACACGTTCCTCATGCCAGATACCATCACCTCGATAATTTATGCCGACATCAAGGATGTTATTCCATTAAGTCTGGCATTTAATACTAATAATATTGAATGACAATGTATCTGAATACATATAAAATTGTAGTTATAACCTTAAGTAATTGAGTTACATCACCCCGTGTATCACATCGAACGACAACGTCACTGGCTTTACCTGCTGGCAGCATTTTTGCTGTTTATGCAGTCGTTCGCCATCTGGCATGATGTTAGTCATCCCTTCCATATCGCCGATGTTGAATGTGAACGTTTTGAGTCTATAAGTCACACACCTACCGTAGATCTAACTCTCAGTATTAATCCCGTTTGGACAAGTGCATTTAGCTTTGTTCAAGCACCGATTGTTATCACGTTTTCAAAACAGCGACTACGTGAAAATCACAGTATCCGAGCTCCTCCTATTTTTTCATAGCATCCGTTAAATCAAGTTAACCCTTTTTTTATTTGCAAGATAGATCCCTCTTCGTTAACTCATTGAGCGCTATCTGCATCGCTATGAGATATAACAATGAAATATCAAAAAACAAACTTCGCTTTATTAATGAGCGCAGCATGGTTTGCTTCGGCACCTGTATTTGCTGACGATATCAGTGACTTAAAAACTGAACTTATTCAAATGCGTTTAGATTATGAACATCGCATTACTCAGTTAGAGCAACGCTTAATGCAAGCTGAAATAAATAGCCAACAAAACAAAGTAAGCATTGCTAACGTTGATACTCAATCAGTCAATCAAACAGCTAAAAATCACAGTAGCTTCAATCCCGCTATTAGCATGGTATTGAATGGACAGTTTAGTGATTATTCTGGCAATACTGATGACTATGAACTCAGCGGATTTTCAGTACAAGGTGAAGGCGGCTTGGCTCGTGAAGGTTTTTCTTTAGGTGAAAGTGAAATCACACTAAGTGCCAGCGTCGATCATCTTTTATTCGGGCAGGCAACTATTGCCTTGCACGATCATGAGGGTGAAACAGAAGTCGGAGTTGAAGAAGCCTTTATCGAAACATTGGGCTTAAATAATGGAATGACCGTTCGAGCTGGTCGCTTTTTCTCACCTATTGGCTACTTAAATGAAAAGCATATTCACGCTTGGAATTTTTCTGACGCACCACTTATTTATCGCGGTCTATTTGGCAATCAGCTCGGTACAGATGGTGTTAAATTATCCTATTTATTACCTACAGATTTATATGCCGAAATCGGTGGTACGGTAGGTAATGGCGATCAATACCCTGGTAGCGGTGAACATAGTGGCATCGGCGATTGGTTAGTTTATGCTAAAACAGGTGGTGATATAGGCACTAATCATAGCTGGCAAGTGGGTGTTTCTCACTGGCAAGCTGAGCCTGAAAATCGCGCCTATAGTGGCGGGCACGACCACGGTGGTGGCGGAGATGATCCTGTATTGTTCAATGGCGATACTGATATTAGCAATGTATCACTGGTCTATAAATGGGCACCTAATGGTAACTTCAGACAACAAAATCTTACCTTATTAGGCGAATATTTTTACCTTGATGAGCAAGGCGGTTTAAGTAATAGCGCCGAACAAGCGACTTATGATGGCGAACAGTATGGTGGGTTTGTTGAAGGTATTTATCAATTTTCACCTCAGTGGCGTTCAGGTGTGCGTTATGATTGGCTAGGTAGTAAGCTTAGTGCTTCTGATAACGAATTGCTTGAGGATGCAGATCTCGACTTCTCTGGCTTCCACCCTCAACGTTACAGCCTAATGCTGGAATGGTTACCAAGTGAATTTAGTCGCGTTCGTGCCCAAATAAACCATGATAAATCATCACATAATAATGATGATACCCAACTACTCTTACAATACACCGTGAGCATTGGTGCTCATGGCGCACATAGCTTTTAATTAGGAGAGCATAATGAAAAGAATTATTTCATCCTTGCTACTTTTAGTGGCTAGTCCCTCAGCAATGGCAGAGCTCAATATCTTTGCCTGCGAACCTGAATGGGCGGCATTAAGCCAAGAATTAGGTGGTGACAATGTCACCATCTTTTCTGCCACCACGGGTTTGCAAGATCCACATTATATTCAAGCTCGCCCCAGTCTCATCGCGAAAGCGAGACGTGCAGACTTATTAGTCTGCACGGGTGCAGAACTAGAAAGTGGCTGGCTACCTTTATTGCAACGCAAAGCAGGCAATGCCACTATACAAACAGGGGCGACAGGTCATTTTATGGCGACGGACTATGTGAACTTACTAGAGATACCTAGTTCGCTGGATCGCAGTCAGGGCGATGTGCATGCCGCAGGCAATCCACATATCCAAACGAGTCCTTTGGCTATATTGCAGGTCGCCAATGCACTGACACAACGAATGCAAGCACTTGATGCTGGTAACACCGATTTTTATCAACAACGTTGGCATGATTTTAACCAAAGATGGCAAGCAGCGACTGAACGCTGGCAACAACAAGCTGCACCACTTAAAGGTGCAAATATCGTTGTTCAGCACAATAGTTGGCCTTATTTATTAAGCTGGTTAGATCTGAACAAAGTCGCCGTGTTAGAAAAAAAAGCAGGCGTCCCTCCCACAGTCGACAACCTCAATAACGTGCTTAATCAACTCAAAATAACACCGGCTAAAATGGTCATCCATGCCGCTTATCAATCACCTAGAGCAACTGATTGGCTAGTAGACAAAATAGGTATTAACAAAGTCACACTGCCTTTTACAGTCGGCGGTAATGAACAAAGTAATGACTTGTTCGGTTTGTTTGATGACACGATTAAACGTTTATTAGAGGCGAGTCAATGAACTGGGGCAATATCGACGTCACCTTGATTCTTCCTGCCTTTTTGGCAGGAGTCTTAGTATTAGCTATTCATGTGCCGTTAGGGCAGGAAGTACTCAAGCGTGGCATTATATTTATTGATCTTGCCATCGCACAAATAGCAGCTCTAGGCGTGATAGCCGCCACAGTTCTAGGCGGAGAATTAGCGTCATGGCAGACTCAATCTTTTGCTGTCTTAAGCGCCCTTTCAGGCGCGATAATGATTCATTATTTAGAACAAAGCCAGAAGCAAAACTTAGAAGCACTCATTGGTCTATTATTTGTGTTATCAGCTAGTGCAGGCATGATCTTAGTGAGCTACGCGCCACATAGCGATGAGTTATTACATGATTTGCTTATTGGACAAATTTTATGGGTCAATAGTGAACAATTACTGTGGGTCGCAGCACTTTACATTGCCTTATTAGTTGCTTGGTTCACCATTAATGTCAGACAACATCCAATAATCTTTTATCTGATTTTTTCTTTAGCAATCACGGCTTCAGTACAACTCGTAGGCATTTACTTGGTGTTTGCTAGCTTAATCATTCCAGCACTTGCAAGTCATTCTATTGTTCAACAAAAGAACAAATTCATCATTGCTTACAGTGTAGGATTAAGTGGCTATTTTGTGGGGCTTACTGCTTCGTTTGTACTTGACTTGCCTACGGGAGCAATTACAGTTTGGAGCCTACTGCTTATGGCAATCATTGCCAAGATGCTCATGCCTAAGCATTCTGCAGTTATTCCATAAGATAAGTATAAAAACAACGTTGATACTCATAATTTAACTCTTCTCCAATTTATTTGGCATAAATAAAGTAAACTTGTTCATTTGTGTTGGTACCGCCATGACTATTCGTGATTTTGAAGGCACACACGCTGAAATCCATTCATCAACTTATGTTGATGAGACGGCTCTCGTTCTGGGTGATGTTCAGATAGGTGAGAACAGTTCTATTTGGCCACTAACGGTCATTCGCGGTGATGTTAATTCTATTCATATAGGTGACAACACTAATATTCAAGATAATTCAGTACTCCATGTTACCCATGACGGGCCTTATAACCCCAACGGTTTTAACTTAAAGATCGGCAATAATGTTACCGTCGGTCATCGCGTTATTTTACATGGCTGTCAAATTGGTAACTCATGCTTAATTGGCATGGGTTCAACAATAATGGATGGCACAATCATTGAGCCTCACAACCTAATTGGGGCTGGCTCTTTGGTTCCCCCTAACAAACATCTTGAATCTGGCTATCTATGGGTGGGAAGTCCTGTACGTAAAGTTCGGAAACTAAGCACTAAAGAGCTTGAATCTATAGAATACTCCGCCCAGCATTACGTCAAGCTCAAAAATCGCCATCAACGCTAGTCCTTTTATAAACTATATCTGTTGAAATGAATCTTGCACACTATTTAATGTAAGCGTAATATTTAACGTGTGCGATGGAGGAGGTGATATAACATGATGCCTAAGTTTATATACGATGCACTGCCCTTTATTTACCTTGCAGTAGGCGCTTGGATTACAGTAACAGCCCCACACCCTATAGCATTCATATCAGGTGCTATTTTTGGTTTCTTGGCTATATATGTTTTCTGGATGAGAGACTTACTGCATTTTCATAAGCATCTTAGATAAAGCTTATCTAAAAAACAAAGCACTTTGTCTTTGATTCAAAGACCAATGGCATCATTTGATGTAGTGGGAAGCTTTGTGTTGATTATTTTCCGATCAGAACAAAGCTAGAGTGATTCAGCTTATACTTCTTTTTTTGAAACTACCGTTCTAATACACCCTTTACCATCTTGCTTAGCTAGATAAACTCCGTTGTCAGCAGCCTTAATCAACTCGTCATAAGTTGTCATTTCAGGAGAGCTAGCAGCCACACCGATACTAACACTCCCATTCCATACTCCAGCACCGACCCCAATTTTCAGTTCTGAAACTGATTTTAAAACGACCCCTGCAATATACATAGCACCATCAAAGCTTGTATTAGGGCATATAATAATAAACTCATCGCCACCGAGCCTACAAACCACATCATCAGTTCTTACCGCATGTGATAATGTTGTTGACAATTCACACAGCACAATATCACCTGCATCATGACCATATGTATCATTAACTTGCTTAAAGTAATCCGCATCAATCATCATACATACTACCGGTGTATTATTTTTAACACCTTCATCCCACATAAGGGCAATTTGTTGCATCGCATATCTACGATTAGGTAGCTTTGTAAGCACATCGGTCAACGTTAATTCTTTAAGATGGGTATTCGCTTCTACTAATGATTTTGTACGGTCTTCAACTTGCTTTTCAAGTGTGGCATTAAGTTCAGCTAACTCTTTATTTCGCTTTGAAACTTGATGAAACAAACCATTCAAAGCGTTTATTAAAGGCTCTGTCGCTTTATTTGCTTCCTGCTCTTCTTGTTTAAAAGCATGACTAGGATCAACACCAGATTTAATCAACTCAACTTGTCTAGCCATGTTTTTATCTGTCACCAGAATATGATAAGCGAGCCAATGTATTAGGAAATCAAGTAAATACTCTACCGATTCAGGACTTTCTGGTGATGATGCAGCGTGTAATGATGTTACTTCTTTGAGAAAGTGCTTATGTGCTTGGATATGGCTATCTATATGTCGATCATCTATACCTACCTGAGCCATCATCTCCTGCTCTTCGGTAAAGTGGTATTTGGCATAGGATGCTAGAGCGATAAATGTTGCATCAACTTCATTAAAGTCAATATTGACCTGTGATAAGCGGTCGCCCATCTCGTTGATTAGATCTACTAGTTCTTTATGTTGCTCGTCAACTAATAAAATCCCTGTTAAATAGTTGGCACCCCATTGAAATGATTTCATTGCGATATGCCTAAATATAACGGTTATTGATTTATCATCTTAGCAAAGATCTAAATAATATGTGGCTTGATTGAAGGATACATTACAGCCTTAGCCGGGTTTTCACCTAATTAAAACTGTAAAATACGCATCGCATGAATCATTGCTAGTGATTCATGCGTCCAGTATATAAGTCCCAAGTAATCCTAAATCTTAAATTTATTAACCAGTTCTCTCAATTGGTGAGATAACGATGTTAATTGTTCGCTTGCACCGGCCGTATCCATTGCACCTTGCGAAACAATAACCGATACATCCTGTATTGCAGAGATATTTTGGTTACTTTCATCAGCTACACCACGCTGTCGCTCGGCTAGTTGAGAAATACTTACACTCATCGTGCTAATTTCTTCAACAGCAGAATGAATTATACCCAAGCGCTCACTCGTTATTGTTGCTTTATTAATACTATCACTGGCTTGTTTACGACCACTTTCCATTACTTCGACTGATTTACGTGAGTCCGTTTTAAACACATCAATCATCTCACTAATTTCGGTGGTAGCTTGTTCCGTTCTTCCGGCTAACGTACGAACCTCATCGGCAACAACGGCAAAACCACGCCCTTGCTCACCCGCTCTCGCAGCTTCAATAGCGGCATTTAATGCAAGTAAGTTTGTTTGCTCTGATATTCCTCTAATAACTTCAACAATTGAATTAATATTCTCACTGGCTTGTTCTAAGTCTGAAATAGTTTTGGCTGCACTATTAATCTCTTTATCAAGCACATTTAAAGAATCCACCGTTTCTTGCATTAACTGACTGCTATCAACGGTTTGTACGGTAACGTGTTTTGATTTTTCGGTAGCTGATACGGTATGGCTTGCCACATCATTCACTAATGAGGTTAACTCAAGCATCACGGTACTAACTTGATTGGCACCCTCTTGTTGCTGCTCAACACTGTTATTGGTTTGCTCTGCAATCTCAGATGTTCGCTCAGCTGTATTAGCAAGTTCTTGACTGACTTGTGAAATATTACCGACTGTAGTCTGAAACATGGCAAGCATCGCATTAAATGCTTTACTAACTCGGCCAATTTCATCATCTGACTTCACATCTAGGCGGCGTGTTAAGTTAGCGTCTGAGCTAATGCCTTCAATCATATGCCGTAAATAATCGATAGGACCAGTCACTACATGTTTCAAAACTAACGCCATTAAAAATAGACCTAAAATAAAGATAACACTATTTATTGCAATGCTTCCCCACATCGCTTTATCTATTTCTCTATCCATTTGTTCCAGCGAGTAATCTACTCTCACTGCACCGAGGACTGTATTTTCAGGCACTACATGGCATTGTAAACAGTTAGAACCACGTGTGTTCGACGTCGCACGAACCGGCTCTATAACACTTAACATTCGCCCTTGTTCTGTATCTTCGACCCAAAATTGTGGTTCTCCACTTATTCCTTTTTGGTCTTTCTCGTCAACAGGAAAGTCTTGTTCCATCCCTGGGCCAAATATATCTTTTACAGTACCTGCTCTCATCATTCGAACTGCAGTAATGGCAGGATCTAGTAACATTTTATCTCGAATAATATTTCGGTTTGCAATGGTGCCTGTCAACATCATTGTATTGATATTATCTAAGTAATTATATGCGGTACTACGAGCTTGGTTCTCAGCAATATCAATGATCTGTTCTTTCTGCTGACTCGTCGTAAAAATAGTTGAGACCGACAAGGCAATTAAATAAATAATTGCCATGGTGAGCAGCACTCTAAATTTTATAGATGTATCTTTCAGACCTTCAATCACTGTATTTCTCCAGCATTATTGACCAGATAATGAATTATAATAACTGGTCAGGTTGTCCACATCCGAATCTGAAAGACTTGCCACCATACTATTCATTAGTGGGTTAACTAAGCTTCCATCACGATATGCTTGAATTTTACCTGATAAATAAGCAATATCCTTACCAGCTAAGTTAGGAATGGTTGGATTGACACTTATCCCAGTGGCACCATGGCAGCCAATACACTTAGCAGATAATGCTTCACCCATAGCTATATCACCAGCTTGGACCATATTGCTTATAGCTAATAATGCAGTTATTACCGTTATCATTCTTGTCTTATTCATGTTTTTAACCCTATTATTTATGTTACTAATTGCCACTTTAATCAAATAAAGTGCCGTTTATTGCCTACTAATCAATAAAACTCACTACTTCCTTTGCTATTTGAAGTTCCTCATTAGTCCGAATTACCATTGTTTTTATTCGACTTTTTGTAGCACTTATGTCAAGAATATCATCCACATGCTGTTCGTTTTTCTGGACATCAACGCCAATGCCTAACCCGTTTAAATTGTCACATGCTTGCTTTCTTATATGTGTTGAATTTTCACCAACACCTCCTGTAAAGATAAGCGCATCGACATGTCCTAATATAGCAATATAAGCACCAATGTACTTTTTAATCCGATAACAATACATATCGACAGCAAGTTGACTATCAACATCCCCCAGCTCTTGTTGGCTGAGTACATTACGCATATCAGAACTTCCAGCCATTGCTAGTAAGCCTGAATGCTCATTAAGTTCCTGACTCACCTGCTCTGCGGTCATTCCATGCTGCTGTTGCAAGTGCAGACTAATTGCAGGATCTAGATCACCACTACGAGAGCCCATCATCAAACCTTCTAATGGTGTAAAGCCCATTGAAGTATCAATGCACTGTCCCTGTTTGATGGCAGCCATACTGACCCCATTACCTAGGTGGAGTGTAATCAAGTTCAATGATGATAATGGTGTGTGTAAATAAGCTGCTGCTTGCTCAGCTACATAGCGGTGTGAGCTACCATGAAAGCCATATTTACGAATGTGGTAATCCGAATACCATTTATCAGGTATTGGATAACGATAAGCATACTCTGGCATCGTCTGATGAAATGCAGTATCAAATACCGCTATTTGAGGACAATGAGGGAATAAATTTAAACATTCCTCAATGCCTTGCACATTGGCAGGGTTATGCAAAGGTGCTAAGGATGATAGCTGTTCGATATGTACTAAAACGGCTGCATCAATTAATGTTGGCTGACTAAATAGCTCGCCACCGTGCACCACACGGTGACCAATGACATTCGGATTCGCGAGTTCATGTTTAATCAACACATCAGCAATTGCCACAAAGCACTCGGCATACGATAACTCAGCTAGGACTAATGTCTCATCATGACGCTGACCGGACTTGTCTTGCCAGTAGTAATCATGACTAAGCTGTTCCTGTCCTATACCGTCAAATATACCTTTGACGAGTACCGTCTCGCTAGGTAATGCAAGCAACTGGTACTTAACCGTTGCACTACCGCAATTAATAATAAGGACAGTGTGATGTGTCATTATTTTTCAGGCCATGTCCAGTTAGCTACTTCAGGTTTGTCCGTGCCATGTTTATAGGCATATTGGCTGCATTCAATTTGCATATCTCGAAATGCCTGCTTGGCATGAGCCCCTGTCGCTTGAAGTTTAGGCACTCGATTAATCACGTCAATCGCTAAACTAAAACGATCAATCTCATTACGAATTGCAAGCTCCAAAGGTGTATTAATATTGCCTTTTTCTTTGTAGCCACGCACATGTAGGTTTTTGTGATTCGTTCGACGATACGCTAAACGATGTATCAACCATGGATAGCCATGGAAGTTAAATATAATGGGTTTATCTTTGGTAAACAAGCTATCGAAATCATCATCAGATAAGCCATGAGGATGTTCTGATTCAGGTGTTAATGTATACAAATCAACTACATTGATAAATCGAACCTTCAGTTCAGGGAAGTATTCTCGTAATAAACAGATAGCCGCCAATGATTCTTGTGTTGGCACGTCACCACACCCGACCATCACTACATCGGGCTCACCATCTTGATCATTACTTGCCCATTCCCAAATACCCAAGCCTTTGGTGCAATGTTTAATCGCAGCATCCATATCCAAGAATTGGAAGTGTTTTTGTTTGTCAGCCACAATGACATTAATATCATTCGTGCTACGCAGACAATGATCGGCAACTGACAATAAGGTATTCACATCGGGTGGTAAATAAATTCGACAAACATTTGGACTCTTATTCACCACAATATCGAGAAAGCCCGGATCTTGATGAGTGAAACCATTATGGTCTTGACGCCACACTGTCGAGGTAATTAACAAATTGAGCGATGAAACAGGGGCTCGCCATGGAATATCATCACTAATATCTAACCATTTTGCATGTTGATTAAACATCGAGTCAATAACATGTACAAACGCTTCATAGGTTGAAAAGAAACCATGCCTTCCTGTTAATAAATAGCCCTCAAGCCAACCTTCCAAGGTATGCTCAGACAACATCTCCATCACACGACCATCGGTTGATAGTTCTCCACCATCTGCATCTTCTGGTAAGTAATCCGCCAGCCATAGCTTTTTGCTTACCTCATAAATATCATCTAATTTATTCGAGCTGTTTTCATCTGGGCCAAACACACGGAAATTAGTCGAGTTAGACTTCATGATGTCTCGAAGCAATTTCCCTAAAGGTCGTGTATTTTCAACTTTTTGGTAACCCGGTCTTTCCACTTCAACAGCATAGTCCCTAAAATCTGGCATGCGCAGTGATTGTCGTAACAAACCACCATTCGCATGTGGGTTTGCCCCCATACGTCGCTCACCTTTAGGTGCTAACTCTTTAAGCTCAGGAATCAAACTGCCTTGCTCATCAAACAGATCTTCTGGTTTATAGCTGCGTAACCAATCTTCCAATTGCTGTAAATGCTCAGTACTTTCTTTCACACCAGCTAGCGGTACTTGATGCGCTCGCCAAAAACCTTCCACCTTATGACCATCTACTGTTTTAGGGCCTGTCCAGCCCTTGGGGCTTCGTAGCACAATCATCGGCCAGCGAGGGCGAGTAGCATCATTATTGCTTCTTGCCTGTTGTTGAATTTGACGAATTTCGAGCACACACTGCTCCATCACGTCTGCCATTTTATGATGCATGTCCATGGGATCAGAACCTTCAACAAAATACGGTTTCCAACCGTAACCTTCAAACAACCCTTCTAATTCTTCATGTGAAATACGTGACAAAATAGTTGGGTTATTAATTTTATACCCATTCAAATGAAGCACAGGCAATACAGCACCGTCTCGAATCGGGTTTAAAAACTTATTAGAATGCCATGACGTTGCCAAAGGGCCCGTTTCCGCTTCACCATCACCGACCATTACCGTGACAATTAAATCAGGGTTATCAAAGGCCGCACCAAAAGCATGTGAAATACTATAACCCAGCTCTCCACCTTCATGAATTGATCCCGGCGTTTCGGGAGTACAATGGCTACCAATTCCACCGGGGAATGAAAACTCTTTAAAAAACTGCTTTAAACCACGTGAATCTTCACTCTTATTCGGATATATTTCTGAATAGGCACCTTCTAAATAGACAGGTGCTAAAACACCTGGTGCACCATGACCGGGGCCTGCCATGAAAATAGCATTCAGATCGTACTGATTAATTAAACGATTCATATGCACATAAGTAAAACTAAGCCCAGGACTTGCTCCCCAATGACCTAATAATCTATTTTTAATATGCTCCGCTTGTAAGGGCTGCTTAAGCAAGACATTATCTTGCAAATAAATCATGCCAGCAGCAAGATAATTACACGCTCGCCAATAGGCATGAAGTTTCGTTAACTGCTCTGGTGACGCTGTTTTCGGTTTATCCATTAGAATATAACTCTATATCTTTTAATAATTGTAATGATGTAATTATAAGGGTTTTCTAATGCTTAAGACTTACTAAATATATATCTCCAAAACTATTATTTCTAATACCAAATGGTTTACTATGCCAAAGAGTTATTTTTTATCTAAATTTAAGGAAGTATCATGGTTTTAAAATGGAACCACAAATATGAAATTGGCCATGATCGAATAGATGCAGAACACGAAATATTTCTTGGCTTAATTGCCGATTTCCAGCAAGCAAGCGACCAAGACCACTCTAGAGAAAAATTAATTCGTATTTTGAATGAAGTGGAAAAATATGCTGACTTCCACTTTGTTAGTGAAGAGAATATTATGATTGATGTTGCTTACCCAGAAAAAGAACACCATGCCATGTTACATCGAGAATTACTCGCTAGGTTAAAAGATCAGTCTCAGCAGTTTAGAACAGAGCACATTTCTGCCGAAGAAGTGTTTGAATTTCTATTCCAGTGGTTTGCCATTCATACTTCAAATGAAGATAAAAAATTAGTGGACTATATTCAGCGGTAACATCATTGAGTTATCTTTACGGTTATCCTATAACGTTAAGCATTACTTTCATGCAAAACTCTAATTATTTCAAACATGGCTATTGCTCCAGCTGATGCCACATTAATTGAAGAGTTTTTTCCAAGCATTGGAATATGAACCGTTTTATCAGACAAGGCCAATAATTGAGAATTAACACCTTCATTCTCACTACCTAAAATTAAACAAACCTTATCATTTCTATGCAGAGATACTGTTCTAAGATCATCACTCGATGAGGTGATTTCCAAACTTATAATTTTGTAGCCTTGGGATTTCAGTGTATTAATAACATTCACACCACTTTCATTATAGTCATACGAGACAAACTTCTCGGTAGCACGAGATGTTCGCATCATTTTTCGATTTGGGGGTACAGATGTTGTGCCGCTTAAATATATTCTTTCAACACCAAATGCATCAGCAAGCCTGAAGATGCTACCCACATTGGCTGGAGACTCAAAATCATTGAGCAATAAACATAAAGGATATTTTATACCTTGTGGCTGATGGTGTGTATGGTCTAGCTGAGTATTATCCATGTCACTTTAGAACAAGCCGCTTATCTCACCATCGTCGCTAATATCAATCCGCTCTGCTGCAGGGATTTTAGGTAGACCTGGCATCGTCATAATATCGCCACACAAGGCAACAATAAACTCTGCTCCTCGCGACAAGCGAACATCACGAACAGTAATCGTATGGCCTGATACTGCGCCAAGTTGTGTAGCATCGCCACTGAATGAATACGGTGTTTTTGCCATACAAACAGGTACATCACTATGTGTTTCACTAAACTTCGCTAATTTAGTTAATACTTTTTTATCTACGGCCACATCTTTCGCACCGTATATTTTTGTTGCCACGGCAGTAATCTTATCTAACAATGATTCGTCATCTTGGTAGAGAAACTCACATTCTGATGTTGTTTTATCCAGCATGGCAACCACTTCTTGAGCTAAGTATTCAGCACCAGCCCCACCGTCAGCCCAATGTTTTGCAACAATCGCTTTGGCACCAAATGATTCAACTGTTGTTTTTATCAAGTCAATCTCAGCATCGCTATCTTGATCAAAATGATTAATGGCAACAACACATGGCAAGCTAAATTGGTCTTGCATATTAGCTAAGTGTCGTTTTAAGTTTTCCATGCCTCTTTCAAGCGCTGCTAAGTCTTCATTTCCTAATTCTTTAACATTCGCTCCACCATGATATTTTAACGCTTTCACCGTTGCGACTATCACGGCAATATCAGGCTTTATACCGGCTTTACGGCACTTAATATCAATAAACTTCTCAGCACCAAGGTCAGCACCAAATCCAGCTTCAGTGACCACGTAGTCTGTCATTTTCAGTGCCATCTTAGTTGATATCACGGAATTACAGCCATGAGCAATATTGGCAAAAGGACCACCGTGTACAAAGGCAGGATTGTTTTCTAATGTTTGTACTAAGTTAGGTTTTAAGGCTTCTTTAAGCAGTGTTGCCATTGCACCTTGTGCATTTAAGTCTTTTGCTAATCGAGCGGTTCCATCACGAGAGTAACCAATCAAAATATTGCCAAGGCGTTCTTTTAGTTCTTTCAGAGAGTTAGACAAGCAGAAAATGGCCATCACTTCAGATGCAACAACGATATCGAAACCATCTTCACGAGGGAAACCATTTGGCGTGCCACCAAGACCAACATTGATTTGTCTCAATGCACGATCGTTCATATCCATCACTCGTCCCCAAGTGATTTTTCGAGCATCTAAATCTAAACTGTTGCCATGGTGTATATGATTATCAATCATCGCTGATAATAAATTATGAGCAGCACCAATTGCATGTAAATCACCGGTGAAGTGGAGATTAATATCTTCCATTGGTACTACTTGAGCATAACCACCACCAGCTGCTCCGCCCTTCATACCGAAGCAAGGTCCCATTGAAGGCTCTCGTACACACACCATTGACGGCTTACCAATACGGTTTAATGCATCACTCAAGCCAATGGTTGTTGTTGTTTTGCCTTCTCCAGCAGGTGTAGGACTCACAGCTGTAACAAGAATTAACTTGCCATCAGCTTTGTCAGACAACTCATTCATCACATCCAAGGACACTTTCGCTTTGTAATGCCCGTAAGGGTCAAGCTGAAGAGGATCTAAACCTAAACGCTTTTGAGCAAGCGGAATGATTTGTTCCATTTGTGCTTGTTGTGCAATTTCGATATCTGACATGACTTTTCCTGAAACTGAATACCCGACTATTATACTCGACTTTAAGTGATAATTATTTTATCACTCATTATTTCTCGCCCCACCTGCGTATTAAATTATGTTCGATTTTTGCTTGATCTAATAATTTAGCAACCACAAAATCTATCACTTCTGATAACTCAGTTGGTTTGAAATAGAAGCCTGGGCTTGGTGGTAAAATACAGACGCCTAAACGCGATAATTTAAGCATATTTTCCAAGTGAATCGCTGAAAAAGGAGATTCGCGTGGCACAATAATGAGCTTTCTATTTTCTTTTATCATCACATCTGCGGCACGGTTAATCAGATTATCACTACTGCCACATGCAACTGCTGACAACGTTCCCATCGTACATGGGCAAATAATCATTGTTTCAATTTGATGCGATCCACTCGCCAGTGGCGAGCTCCATTGCTGCTCGCCATACACTTTTAACAGTTCAGGGTCACATTGAAACTCTTCAACCAACATTTTTTGCACATCACCCGCACGAGCTGGCAATTTCCAATCTAGTTCATCGGCAAAAACAATACGTGCAGCTGCTGAGATCATTAAATGAACAGTAATTCCCTGTCCCAGTAACACCTCAAGCAGTCTTTGACTATAAGGTGCACCAGATGCGCCGGTCAGTGCTAATGCGATTTGTTTGCACTCTGTCATCGCTGTGCCAATGCGGTTAACAAACGTTGATGTATACCACCAAAGCCGCCATTACTCATGATTAAAATCTCATCACCCTCTTTAGTGTCAGCGCAGACTAATTTAATAATGTCATCAATACTCGTCGCCACGGTGGCCTTGTCACCTAACTCTTGTTCAACATCACTGAGTGACAAACCAACGCCTGCTTGTTCAAACAATATGACACTATCTGCGGCTTGTAATGATTCTGCTAGTGTATGTTGATGAATGCCCATTTTCATTGTGTTAGAACGAGGTTCTAAAATAGCGATTAACTTCCGTTCGCCTATTTTAGCTCGCAAGCCATTAAGAGTTGTAGCTATCGCAGTAGGATGATGGGCAAAGTCATCATAGACTTTTATGCCCTGTTCTTCACCACGCAATTCCATTCGTCGTTTAATTCCTTTAAAGCGACTTAATGCATCACAAGAATGTTCAATGGTGACGCCAACATGCCGCGCAGCGGCAATAGCAGCAAGTGCATTGCTTACATTATGCATGCCTAGCATTGACCAATTAACTGAACCTTCTTTATTACCGTCAAAGACGACATCAAACTGACTGCCATCATCAGAAATATTCTGTGCTTGCAATTGACCTTCATTCAAACCAATAGTCTGTTGCGGCGTCCAACTACCCATGCGAATAACTTTTTCAATAGCATCATCATGTGATGGTGTTATCAATAGCCCTTCAGAAGGCACAGTCCGAACGAGGTGATGGAATTGTTTTTGTATTGCTGCTAAATCTTCAAAGATATCAGCATGATCAAATTCTAGATTATTAATGACTAACGTTCGCGGGTGATAATGAACAAACTTAGAACGTTTATCAAAAAAAGCAGTGTCATATTCATCTGCTTCAATCACAAAAAAAGGCGTCTTACCTAAACGCGCTGTTTCGCCAAAGTTACCAGGTACCCCCCCAATCAAAAACCCAGGTGCCATACCCGCATCTTCTAATAACCACGCTAAGAGGCTGCTTGTTGATGTTTTGCCATGTGTTCCAGATACAGCTAACACCCACTTACCTTGTAAAACATTTTCGGCCAACCACTGTGGGCCTGAAATATAAGGAATACCTTTATTCAGCACATACTCAACAGCAGGGTTACCACGTGACATCGCATTACCCATCACCACTAAATCAGGTGCAGGATCACAATGCTCGGCTAAATAGCCTTGTTGTAACTCAATACCTGCTTGTTCAAGCTGGTCACTCATTGGTGGATACACATTTGCATCACTACCTGACACAGTCATGCCTAATTCTCGGGCAAGCAAAGCAACGCCTCCCATGAATGTGCCACAAATTCCTAATATATGAATATGCATCTATGCAACTCCTGACATAACGAGCCCTGTCACTAATAATGCGATGACGGTATAGGCAATGGTAAGCATTGCAGCGGTGCTGGCTTTGATAGCAAGTGATTGTCTAAATATATGCGCTGTCACCATCAAGCTCCAAAACATGAGTGCAATCATCAATAACATAGCAAGACTTGTTGCTTGCTGTTCAGCCGGAACTTGATAAAACCACCAGATAATGGGGAAACCAAGTAATGCAATACATATCCCCGTTCCTGCTAATGCCGTGAGTGTTTGAGTATAACGAGCTTGATAGCCCCGTATTTTTAGCAAGGCTCCTGTTGCCACCATGATGAATAATACATCTGCCAAGCTAATGAATAAGCTTGTATTCAAATCACTGTCTAATTGATTAACCATAATACTCATCAGTAAATAAATAAGTAATGTTATCTTCAATAATGATTGAGAAGCAGGCAGATCAGATGGCCCTGCTTTAAAGAGACATAAATCAACAAATCGTAGGGCAATATTCATAAACACATCATACCTTGCCAAGCATCAACAACAAAATATTCAGGCAATAAAAACCCGAGAGTGACAATATCATTCTCGGGTTTTCTTTTTACCGTCACACTCACCTCTTTTTAGAGGGAGTTGATGGCGAGTAACTGTAGATTGCCGATGAAAGAACGCGGCAATGACAAGCTACTTTTTAAAATTAGTCATCAAGCGCTAAACCCCAAGGGAATTTACCAACTTCAATTTCCATAACCGTTTTACTACTTGCCGTATCGACAACAGAAACAGAGTGGCTAACACCATTAGCCGTATAGAGTGTTGAACCATCGCGGCTTAACACAGCTCCCCAAACACGCTTACCTACATCGGCTGTTGAAATAATCTCTAATGTTTGAGCATCCAACACAGCGACTTTCGCAGCACGACCTGTCGTCATATAAATAACTTTATCATCAGGACTCAATGCTAATGCCATCGGTTTTGATTTTTCCAAATCAATCTTAACCTTCTTCAACATTTGATGAGTTTTCATATCAATAATAGCGACTTCGTTGCCAATCTCACTGCTGACATAAGCCAAGCTACCATCACTATTAAAGGCTAAACCACGAGGGCGAGCAGCCACTAAAATATTCGCCACAATTGCGTGAGTATTTGTATCAATAATATGCACCATATTCATTGATTCACTGGTCACCAATACTGTACTGCCATCAGGAGAAACAGCTACACCTTCAGGCTCTAGGCCAACTTTTATTTCATGTAGAATTTCCCCCGTCTTAGGGTTAATGACTGTTGCCTTTGCATCGTCCTCATTCGATAAATACAAATTACCATTTGGATGAACATCAAATGTTTCAGGATCTTCCCCTGCCTGTAATTTACCAATAGTTTCTAAGCTAGCAACGTCAACCATTGCAATTGCATTTTCTTCACTTAAAGCAACATATAATGTTTTTTGATCTGGCGACAGCCCAATACCTCGTGGACGATCACCAATCTCTAATGTCGTTTCTAATTGTCCTGTTCGCGAATCAATCACGCTTACCGTATTACTTTTTTCATTCGTCACGAATAAACGATAAGTTGGATCAGCCCATGCAGATGCACTCACCAATACCAATGATGTAAGTAGTAGTTGTTTTAATTTCATTGTTCTTTTCCTTATTTACAGCTTTTTAGGCCGAGACTATCTAAACCGCCTTTCACACCACGTAATGGTGCTTCGGCAACAATTTTATTATTTTCAATAATTAACACTAACTGACGTAACTGTCCCGTATTTCGGAATGTCGCACCAGCACCTTTTTGACCATCAAAGGCAATGTCATTTTTCAAGTAATTTAACATCACACTAGCATCTTTACTTTGCGTACGAGCCACGGTATCAGACAACAACTTCACAGCAGCCCAACCAGCCCATGAGTCATCATCCATAATTTCACCAGATGCTTTTGTAAAACGAATGTTCAACTGGCTAGCAGCAAACTTTCTAAAGTCTTTATGCCAACCTTGGGCATGTGCTTTTGACTCAGGATTCTTTTTCAACATTTGAGCCATTGCATCTTGCTTCATCTTATTACTAGAAGTAATGCTCAATAAATTAGGCACACATGCTGAACGCAAGGCATCGTCATCTGAAGTCACATTAAGTACAGGCACATTTGAAAATTTATCTGATGACGCAACAGATAAAACAGACTCCACATCTGTTGCGAGTAAAATAGCCGTCACAGAATCTAACTCAGCTAATTGCTCTATTGATACAGGCTCGATACTGTATTTTTGACCAAGGAACTGACCTTGTAGGTTCGCTTCTGACAAACCTTGCTGCATCCCCAACCAGGCACTTCCATTTGTAGGCCCTACATAATGAAGTTTAACGTCAAGTTCTCCTGCTAGTGATGCTTGACTCATCATTGTTACTAAGGCAAAAAGCCATAATTGTATTAATTTCATTTTTTACTCCACTCTTTAACTAGGTAGCACAATACAATGTTTTTCCTAATAGAGAATCAGGAAATTCCTTGATAATTTAGATACATTTCATAGAGCAAAGTTCACACCAAACTATAATTATCAATAACAACATCAACTTAACAATTTACATCTATTACTAGCCTTAGCAATACAGCCAGCATTGGTTGTTATCAGCCATATTATGCATGAAAAATTAGCGTATTTTCTTCTCAAGAAGTATCAAGCGAGGCCGATATAAAACATAACAAGAATTAAGCGTAGAGATCATGAGCGATAAAGCAAAAGAATTAGATGCCAGAAATATTATGCAGGGGCTAGAAGAGTTTGCGAACTTCATGAGCTTTAATGCTAATAGTTCTGGGCTACGTATTCTCAGTGTCGAAACAGTAGAGCAAGCAGCCGAACAGTCGGCTCAGACATCTACAGCAGATATTGTAGACATGAAGCAACATGCCATTAGAAAAAAGCCTCGCGTACAACAGTCACTGAACAAATCATTATCATTTAGCGATCGTAAGGTTCACTAAGAGGTAAAAGACAGTGGTATAAAAAAGCCCGATTAAATCGGGCTTTTTTATAATCTAAACAGTGTTTTGTTTATACCTGACTACCATCTTCACCAATTTCATCACCATCTTCTCTGACAGGTGGAAGCAAATCTGCTTTGCTCACGCCCATAGAAAGAACAACATTACTTGCAATATAGATAGAAGAGTAGGTACCAACAACAATACCAAGTAACAGTGCAATCGAGAAGGCATGAATCACTTCACCACCAAAAACAAATAATGATAGAACAACCAATAGTGTTGTGATCGATGTCATTAATGTTCGGCTCAAAGTATCATTCAAAGCCCTATTCACTATCTCTTCTGAACTGCCTTTTCTCATTTTTAAGAAGGTCTCACGAACACGATCGAATACGACTATGGTGTCATTAAGTGAGTACCCTATTATTGCCAAAATAGCGGCCAATACCGTTAAATCAAACTCTAACTGAAAGACAGAAAACACGCCCAAAGTAAGCAGAACATCATGTACAAGTGCCGCAACAGAACCAATCGCAAAACGGTATTCAAAACGAAGGGATACATAAATCAAAATTCCGATTAATGCATACAACATCGCTAAACCACCTTGCTCTGTCAGCTCTTCCCCTACTTGAGGACCAACAAATTCAACGCGTCGAACATCAATCTCTGTTGAGCTCACACTTTTTAATGCTGCCACAACGTCATTACTCAAATCAGCCATATTTTCAGATTCAATCACTGGCAGACGAATAAGCACTTCATGAACTGAACCAAAGTTTTGCACAATGGCATCACCATAACCATTGGTTTCTAAGGTACTACGAATGTCATTTAAATTAGCAGTATCTTCATAGGCTAACTCAATCATTGTTCCGCCAGTAAAGTCGATACCGAAATTCAGGCCTTGCGTTACAATTGAACCAATAGAAATTAGTAATAATAGCGCAGAGAAAACAGCTGCTATCTTACGTTTCGCCATAAAATTAAAGTGCGTTTTTTCTTTTAAAAATTGCATATTACCGACCTTAAATTGACAATTTTGGCTTGTTCTTCTTGCCATAAATTAAGTTAACGACTGCACGAGTCCCCATAATGGCGGTAAACATAGATGTGGCAATACCAAAGATCAATGTTACGGCGAAGCCTTTGATAGCCCCAGTTCCGAAACCAAATAAAACAATCGCTGCAATTAATGTGGTTACATTGGCATCGGCAATGGTTGAGAATGCTTTTGCATAACCAGCCTGAATACTTGCTTGAGGGCTATTACCGATCCGTAACTCTTCTCGGATCCGTTCAAATATCAACACATTTGCATCAACAGCCATACCTACTGTTAATACGATACCGGCGATACCTGGCAAGGTAAGTGTTGCTTGAAGCATCGATAATAAAGCAACGATTAAGACAAGGTTAAACGCCAAGGCTAAGTTTGCGACAGCACCAAAAACACGGTACCAAATAATCATAAAGATTAAGACAAAAACAAAGCCAATCATGACCGAGTTGAATCCTTGATCAATATTGTCTTGGCCAAGGCTTGGTCCAACAGTACGCTCTTCCACAATATCAATTGGGGCAGCTAATGCACCGGCACGCAATAATAATGCTAAGTCACGCGCTTCTGTTGTCGAATCTAATCCTGTGATTTGGAATTTTTTGCTCAACTGATCACGAATTGTTGCCACGTTAATCACTTCTGGCATTTGACGACGTACTTTAACCATCTTGCCGTCGATTTCACGCAATTCAGCTTTTGATTCAATAAAGACAACCGCCATTGGATTACCAATATTATCTCGAGTCACATTACTAAATGCACGCGCACCTTTTCCATCTAATGTAATAGAAACAGCCGGTGAACCATTTTGGTCCAGCGTTGATGCTGCATTAATAATATGTTCACCTGTTAGCATCACGCGTTTATTGAGCAAAATAGCTTGACCAGAACGTCGTTGATACAATTTTGAGTTAGCGGGCACTCGACCTGATAACGCATCTTTTACATCATGTTCATTATCAACTAAACGAAATTCTAAGGTTGCTGTTGCACCCAAAATCTTTTTCGCTTGAGCCGTATCTTGTACACCTGGCAATTGCACAACAATACGGTTATCACCTTGTTGCTGTACCGTAGGCTCAGCAACACCTAATTCATTAATACGGTTTCGTAAGGTGATGATATTTTGTTGTAATGCTGTTGAGCGCGTTTCACGCAAAGCGACTTCCGTTAATGATGCAGAAAGTGATGGTGTTGCACTCTCTTCTACGACAACAATCTCAAGTTGATTGTATTCTCGCGTCATCTTTTCCAGAGCTTGATCACGATGCTCAATACTTCTGAATCCAATAATAACGTTATCTAGTTCAATCTGAATTTTTTTATAACGAATTCTCTCGTCACGTAATAATGTTCTGAACTCACTAGAATAACTATTTAAAGCCTGCTTTACTGCCGCATCCATATCCACTTCCATAAGAAAGTGAACACCGCCACGTAAGTCTAAGCCGAGATTCATCGGCTCAGCACCAAATGCCGCCAACCAATCAGGTGTTGTCGCCGCTAAATTTAGAGCAACAATATAACCATCTTTAACGGTTTGATTTATAATCTCTTTGGCTTTTAACTGTGTATCAGCGTCTGAAAAACGAACTAATAAACGGTCACCATCAAGCTCAGCGCCTTTGTAATCAATTGATTTTTCTTTAAGTGCCGCTTCAATATCACTCATTAAAGTGAGATCTACTTTTCCTTGTCGGCTAGCGGAAACTTGAACAGCAAAATCATCGTCAAAAAGATTGGGCGTCGCAAAAAGCACACCAATCAGAATAACAGCAATAATTAAACTATTTTTCCACGCGGGATAATGGTTCATTTTGAATATCCTAAATGCTTTTTTATAGCTTCTTCAATGTGCCTTTTGGCAATACAGAGCTAATTGATTCACGGCGTACTTTTACATCTAAATTCTCGGCTAATTGCACAGTAATCGCATTATCACCAATACTGATAATCTTACCCATCAAGCCACCATCTGTTACAACTTCATCACCTTTTGCTAAAGCGCCTTGCATTGAACGATGCTCTTTTGCACGTTTTGATTGCGGGCGAATCAACATGAAGTAAAACAATACTAATAAAACAACTGGGAATGCAAAATCCATCATTCCTGGTGCTGCAGCTTCACCTGCGGCGTGTGCTGGTGAAATTAAAAAATCCATCATGGTTAATTACTCTAAAATAGAAAGATAAAAAGAAAGCGATTATGCCACAGGCACAGCCTAGCTGATAGTGAGTTAGTCTTTACTCGCCCTTAGCTCATAAAACTCGCGTGTAAATTGTTCTAATGTTCCCGCTTCAATTGCGCTACGTAAACCAGTCATTAATGTCTGGTAATAATGTAGATTGTGAATGGTATTTAGGCGTGGCCCTAGCATTTCACCGGTACGATCTAAATGATTCAAATAAGAACGGCTGTAATTTTTACAGGTATAACAGTCACATAAAGGATCAAGTGGTCCAGTATCAGTCTTATACTTACTATTACGAATTTTGATCACACCATGATGAACAAATAGATGGCCATTGCGCGCATTTCTCGTTGGCATCACACAATCAAACATATCGATACCTCGGGCCACAGACTCTACTAAATCTTCAGGTCGTCCAACGCCCATCAGATAGTGAGGTTTGTCTTGCGGCAACTGTGGACCAAGGTGATCCAAAATTCGAATCATATCTTCCTTCGGCTCGCCCACTGATAAACCACCAATGGCATAACCATCAAATCCAATCTCCATCAGACCTTGTAGCGATATATCTCGTAACTTCTCATGCATCCCACCTTGCACAATGCCAAATAAGGCAGAGGGGTTATCACCATGGGCATCTTTACTACGCTGTGCCCAACGTAATGATAACTGCATCGACTTCTCTGCCGTTCTTTCATCGGCAGGGTAAGGTGTGCACTCATCAAAGATCATAACAACATCACTGCCGAGATCACGCTGAACTTGCATTGACTCTTCAGGACCCAAAAATACCTTGTCGCCATTAATAGGTGAGCGAAATTCAACGCCTTGTTCTGTTATTTTACGTAAATCACCAAGACTAAATACTTGAAAACCACCAGAATCCGTTAGGATAGGTCCATGCCATTGCATAAAGTCATGCAAGTCACCATGCGCATTAATAACCTCAGTTCCAGGTCGAAGCATCAAATGAAAGGTATTGCCCAAAACTATCTCTGCCCCTGTGCTTTCAACCTCTTCTGGTGTCATTGACTTAACTGAACCATAGGTGCCAACGGGCATAAATGCAGGCGTTTCCACTGTACCGCGTTCAAATGTTAATCGACCACGTCGTGCTAAACCATCTTGTGCTAAAAGCTCAAAGTCCATCATGTGTTCCTGAGAAAAATTCCGCTACAGAATACCATTTCAGCTACTAATCCACCGAAATAGATCCAGTTTTATTACCATTCAATATGTAAAAGTAGCTTAGCTTCACAACGTTTGTCACTTCCGCGAAAGTGGGAATCCTAGCAATAAAGTCTAGGCCTACTGTACATAAATCCCTGCGTGCACGAGGACGATAAAAATTCTTTTCTGAATTTCAATAATTTTGCATATAGATAAGGTAGGATCATCTTATTGCTTTCACGGAAATTATGTATGTCTGACTCAAAAATCATTGTGGCTCTAGATTACCCAACATCAGATGCGGCCCTTGCACTAGCAAATCAACTTGATCCAGAACGTTGCCGACTAAAAGTAGGTAAAGAGCTATTTACCCGTTCAGGTCCAACGGTTGTTGACGCCCTAGTCAAACAAGGCTTCGATATTTTCTTAGATCTCAAATACCACGATATTCCACATACTGTCGCCAAAGCCTGTGCAGCAGCGGCTGACTTAGGCGTTTGGATGATGAATGTTCATACTCTTGGTGGTGGCGCAATGATGAGAGCAGCACGAGAAGCCATTGGCAATCAATCTGATCGTCCACACTTAATTGCTGTCACATTATTAACCAGCATGGACCAAACTACATTTGACCAAATTGGCCTACAAGGCACAATTACGGATACGGTATTACGCCTTGCAAAACTCGCTGATGATAGTGGTTTAGATGGTGTTGTGTGCTCGGCACAAGAAGCAACACAACTGCGCAAACAACGTGGCAGTGACTTCCAATTAATAACGCCTGGTATTCGCCCAGCCAATAGTGCCCAAGGTGATCAGCACCGCACAATGACACCTTCACAAGCGATTGATGCAGGCAGTAGCTATTTAGTCATTGGACGTCCCATCACAGCCGCTGACGATCCGATGGCAGCATTATCAGATATCGAGAAAAGTCTTTTATAGAAAGTTTCACGATACCGCCCAATAAAAAAGCCGCAATCATAACAACTGCGGCTTTTTTATTGGGAGTGAGTTTTTCTAACGTTTTTAAACTTTGAACTTTCCTGCAGCATCTTGTAATTGTGCAGATAATGCTGACATTGCCTCAACAGCAGTTGCAGATTCTTGTGCACCATCTGCTGTATGTTCAGCAATTTGACTGATATTAACAATCCCGCGATTAATATCTTCAGCAACAGATGATTGCTCATTCGCCGCACTTGAAATTGCTGCACTCATTTCATCCATTGTCGTAATCATTGCGGTGATTGTATCAAGTGCGACACCAGCACATGCTGCTTTATCAACACTCATTTTTGCACTTTCACGACCTTCATTCATTACGGTTACAGCCGCATTAGCACCACTTTGTAAGCGGCCTACCATCTCTTCAATTTCATGAGTTGATGATTGCGTTCTTGCCGCTAATGTTCGGACTTCATCGGCTACTACAGCAAAACCACGGCCATGCTCACCAGCACGTGCAGCCTCGATTGCAGCATTCAATGCTAATAGATTTGTTTGCTCGGTAATGCCACGAATAACATCAACAATTGCACCGATATTACCAATGTCAGACTCTAAGTCACCCAAGGTTTCAGCCGCTTTTTCTACTTCGCCAGCTAAAGAGGTAATCGCCCCCATCGCTTCAGTTACAACCTGCTTACCAGCCTGAGCTTCATTATCTGCATTACGAGCAGCTTCTGCTGTATTTGCAGCAGTCCTTGCTACCTCTTGAACAGATACTGCCATTTCATTCATAGCTGTAGCCACTTGAGTTGTTTCTGATTGTTGCTTTAAAACGCCATCAACAGTTTGTTTACTAATAGTAGACATATTGTCACTTGCCGTTTCTAACTGTGTCACACCGCCAACAAGCGTATGCACTAAATTTGCAACGTTTTTTCGAGCACTGTCTAATTCAAAGGCCATCCAAGAAAAATCACTTTTACCACCAATAGCAATTTTCTGAGTCAAGTCACCTTTTTTAATGTTCTGGATACCGGCTACTAAGGTATTGGCCCGAATCATTCCGAAGTTACCAATATAGGTTGCGATCCCATATAAGATAATACCTAAAGCAACCGCCACGCCACCAATCACTTGTAGCTGTTCAACTGTTGCGCCCATATACCAAAATAGGCCCGCTAATAGAATCAAAAAGGCGATACCTAACATCGCAACTATTTGCATTCTCTTTTTCAACGAATAATTTTCTAGTTTTATCATTTCACTCTCCACTCTTCTCTTAAATTTAACGTCATTACTCTATGCAAAAAGATTGACTCGTCCTAATTTGAGTTCATCTAACTCCATCACTTTACCTTGTTCATCAAGCTCTAAACCTTCATTATCAACATCGCCCTGACTTAATTGTGAAGAAGTATCTGTGTCTTCTTCCTCACCATCTTGCTCAGAATCTTGGTCTGATACATCTGCGTTTGCAAGCTCCATTCCATTTTCTTGGAAACTTTCACGCAATCTCGGCAATGCTTGCTCTAATGCATCTCTTGTCGCAGCGTGTTGGGCAACAAATGTAACATTAGCCTGATCATTATTCATATGTAATTTAACATCAACAGGTCCTAATTGGGCTGGATTCAACCTTAATTCTGCCTGTTGTATTCCTTCGCGCGCCATCCATACAACACGACTACTGAGTACCTTACCCCATGCTTCAGACTGTATTGATGGCTGTAACGCTAACACCGGCTGACTCGCCGATGCAGTTTGAAGACCTAAACTGCTTGGCATGCTAGAACCAAATCCAGATGTTAATGCAGTATTTATCCCAGTCACACCTCGCTCAGGTAGTGGCTTAGACAACAAAGATTCTGTTTTCTGCTGGCTCAATAACTCAGCCATTTTACGCGTATTTTCTAGTGGCTTGTCTAATGATTGCGCTGTAATTATTGTTTCTGTTTTAAGCACAGTGTCGCCACTTAGCTTTTCACCCACATTTCTTGGCTTTTGATTTAAGGCATTCAAAATATCAGATCGTAAGGTCAGACCTTGTTGCTTTTTATCTGTACTGACATCTTTTACTTCTTCAACACCATCATTAACAATCACCGGCGTCTTGATAGTTTCCGCCACCTGTTTTACTGCTGATTCTTGTCTAGATTTTAAGGCTGCATTATTTTTAGATGCAATAGGAGTCAGTTCAGCTCCCTTTTTATCTACAATGGCTGATGGCGGAACGGCTTGTAACGGTGACTCAAGTGGTACTTCGTCTGGATTGGCTACTTCACCCTCTATCGCTATCAATGGTTCTTCCAGCTGGGGATCGCTAGCAACGGCTTCCACGCTTTCATCATCGCTTAAAAGAGCTTGGCTAAGGACTTCCTCACTCACTTCCGGCAAAAGTTTGCCGTCTTGTACGGCGACTTCTTCCTCTGATGCATTCTCTTTTATTGCCTTTCCTTCTTTCTCAGGCGAGTCTATCGCTTTCGTTTCTTTTGCTTGTTTGTTCTTGACCGGCTGTTTTTCTAACTGCTCATCTAATGTATTAGAAAAAGGCTTAAGCTCGGTGTCATCTTGCATTGAAGACTTATCAACACCTTTATTATTACCGGCAATAGACGATTTTGCCGTCACATCAACGTTTAATTGTAATTCCTGACCCATACCTTCTCCTAAATGCCATCATTTCGACATCAAATTCATTTTAATTTAGAAGAAGCAATCAATATGCCAATAATTATTTAGATGAGAAGAATGTTGCCACACAGAAGAAAAGCGTTATGCAGTCCAAAGATAAACAGCCGTAGCAATATTACCTTTACCACTTAAGGAATACTCAGAACACAGTTGTTCAAGTAAGCCGTAACCTCGACCACACAGCTCTTTATTCTCAAACAAATTACTTGAGTGTTTCTGGAAGTCAAAGCCATCACCACTATCTTCAACTCGCACAGTCAGCTTACCGCCTTCTTGAAAAGGTTCATGCTTGAGTGTGATCTGTATGCTTGCATTTTCCAGCTCTGCCAAGCGCTGCGCTCGTAAAGAATAATATTCAGCAAAGCCATTAACACTATGCTTGAGACTAGACTCTAGTTTTAACACCCCATGTTCCAATGCATTGCTATACATCTCTGCAATGACGGTATAAATTCTCTGTTTATGTTCGTGGGGTGCTTGAATTTGCATCAACATATTGACAACAACGGGGACGAGATCTAGCTGCTTTAAGACTTCTGCAGAAAAATTAAAATCAACCTGCCACGAAGCAGGAGGAAAGTTCAATTTAGTATTATCATCAACTACTGTTATATCCGCTTTCTGAATCAGAGCTATATCTAATTCAAGAATTGTCATGTCATCTTGTTGAGGTGATTTTTCAATATGTGTCGTCAAAGCATCGGCAAAGGATAAAATGTCAGCAGTGTGCTTTAATTGTTGCTCTACTTTGTCTTGACCAAATCTTTCGTCACGATGATTGCTCGCATTAACTGCACCATCTGTATAACAAAAGACTTTGTCGCCAGCATCAACTTCAATAAATACGGTTTCTAAGTCTACTTTTTCAGTTTCATTAATACCCAAAGGGATATGCGCGGAAGGCACTCGATGTTTAATCTGAGAATGCTGATCAACAACAAGTAAATCAGGGAGCCCGCCATTCCAAACTGCCAGCATCTTTCCTTCTTGATCTAGCTCAATAAGGCAGGCGGCACAAAACAAACCTTCGGGCAGAACAAACAGTAATTTCTTGTTAATTTCTTCAATAATATCACTGAGACCAAAGCCTTTTTCAGTCATGCCATAGAAGACTTCGGCAACTGGAAGCGCACCAACAGCGGCTGGCAAACCATAACCAACAAAGTCACCTAATAAAATATTAACGCCGCCCGAAGGGCGAGGCGCACTCATGACCAAGTCGCCGCAAAACTCACCTAAAGGCTGCCCCCAGACAGTGAGGCCAGGTAGGTCATGCTTATTCATTCGGGCTATGCGTTCAAATAAATGCTTTGCAACTGCAAGCTCGGCAGTTTGAATGGCGTTATCACTCATATTTCTAACTTCACGCTTTTGGTTTTACTCTGATGTTTAGTTGATTTTAAATAACTTTTGAAAGTTAGATATTTCTAAAATATTTTTAATTTCTGAACGGCAGTTTTTCAACTCAACTTTAGCGGCATCTCCACCAGCATAATCACGAAGTAGCAACAACATGCCTAATGCCGAACTATCCATATAGTCTGCTGCAGCAAAATTTAAAATAAACGTACTGCTACTTGCAGCTTCTTCATATGCTTTACGAAACTCAGCTTGCACTGAAAAGTCAAAACGACCTTGGACGTTAATCGTTTGTTTGCTACCTTCAGTTGATGTTGAAATACTCATTACATCTTATTCCTTAGTTTATATATTGTTATTAAGTCAGTTTAGTCTATCTTGACGTTTAGCTCCACTTAAAATAACTCAACATCACCTTCATCCAGGTCTTGTTGTGATACTGCTTGATGCTGCACTGAGGCTATTTTTGGTTTTAACTGAGTTAACGATTCTTCAAGCTTGCTTAGAGAGTCTCGGTAATTTTCTAACAAACTAGGATTCATTCGGGCTACATGTAGCTCATCTACCAAGCCACTTAATTCAGAAACCGCGGCAAGGCGGCGAGAAATATGGGCTAATAGTTGTGTACACATATCTTCAAACTGTAAAGATGTAACCGCTTGATTAACCATAGTGCTAATCTGCTGACTCGCCTGTTGAGTTTTTTCGACAATATCATTTGTGTGCTGTTCTAACTCTGCCATAGAATCAGACATTTCACTCACTTGCTGCTTCCCACTCAGTGCCACATTCATATCTGCTGAAACAACTTTATTAACTACCTCTGAAGCATCCTTCAAGGTATGTTTCACATCGGTAGTCAAGCGACTAATCTCATCACTAAAGTCATCAGATTTTCGAGACAATTTGCGAACTTCATCAGCTACAACAGCAAAGCCTCGTCCCGCCTCGCCTGCACGTGCAGCTTCAATAGCAGCATTTAGTGCTAATAAATTTGTTTGAGATGCAATATCTTTCACGTCATCTAATAAAGCAAAGACACTATTCACCTTTTCAGTCATATCATCTAAACGATGCATTAAATACATGCTGTCTTTACTTGTATTTAACACTTGATCGACAAAGTAGGTTAAAAGCTTTTCTGTTTCAGATACAAATTTATTCAAATGACCATCATCATTTTGATGTAATAAATCGTGAAGAAACTCTGCTTGCTGAGCCGTCTGAGAATTTAACCCTTGGAAACTATCGGTCAACTGATGAATTGCATTTTGAACCAAGTCATTAACCTGCTGACTTTCACTCTCAATGAATGATATTTGTTCTGTAAGGTGAAGATGAGCTTCATCATGCATTGAATGAACCACATCAGAAAAATCTGGGGCAGTTTCAGCCTCTTCTGGTTGTTCATTGTCAGTTTCAGCTAAATAAGACGGCAAGAAGATCCATATTACAGTCGCAATGACAATCAATATGACGGCAAGATGATTACCCAGCCATAGCGCTATACCAACCAATATTAACGTTAGAAGTAAAGGGATAAACGTTTTTTTACCCATAATTCATTTCCACAAGGCCTTACTCTGAAAGTTTTATTATAAGGTAAATTAGCAATTACTATGCCCGAACACGAATATCCAACAATATTTTTTTACAAATTATGACAAACTGATTAATTTATCTGCAATCTTTAATAATGGTACTTGTAGATCTGCCGCACCATTTTTAACAGCTTGCATTGGCATTCCCCAAACGACACAACTTTTTTCATCTTGAACAAAATTAAACGCACCTGCTTCTTTCATTTCTAACATGCCATTAGCACCATCATCTCCCATACCGGTGAGCATAACGCCAATAGCATTAGCCCCTACGTTCTGTGCAACAGATCTAAATAACACATCAACGGAAGGTTTATGACGACTGACAGCGGGACCGTCATCCAATTTGCAGTAAAAACGAGCACCACTACGTTCAACAATCAAATGTTTATCTCCCGGAGCAATATAAGCATGTCCAGGTAAGATTTGTTGGCCATCTTCAGCCTCACAAACATCTAACGCTGAAACACCATTTACTCTTTCAGCAAACGCAGCGCTAAATGAGGCTGGAATATGTTGTGTAATAACAATACCTGGGCAACTTGTAGGCAAGCGACTTAATACATCCTTAATCGCTTCCGTTCCACCCGTTGATGACCCGATCGCTATAATTTTGTCTGTTGTTTTTAAATGAGATGGGATGGCAGCAGGATCACGCTTTGCCAGCACAGCATCGGCTGTTAATTTATCTGGTACAGTTTGTAGAATAGGTTTATCACGGGTTAATGCATTCACATTAACCGCCGCAGCTGTTTTTACTTTTTCGATGATTTCTGCCGCATAATCGACTAATGTGTTTGATAGATCAATTTTAGGTTTTGCTACAAAATCAACGGCACCAAGCTCCAAAGCCTCCAACGTAACTTGAGCTCCTTGCTCTGTTAAGGTTGACACCATCACGACAGGCATAGGGTGTAGGCGCATGAGATTTTTTAGAAATGTCACTCCATCCATTCTAGGCATTTCAACATCAAGCGTTAGCACATCAGGTCTTAATTTTTTGATCTTCTCACGTGCTTGAAAAGGATCAATTGCTGTACCGATCACTTCAATCTCAGGGTCTGAATTTAAGACTTCAGATAAAAGCTTTCTCACCAGTGCAGAATCATCTACAACTAGAACAGTAATCTTTGCCATTTAAAGTGGCTTCCCTTCTTAAATAAGTAAACGCTGATTATAGCTCTCAATATACGCTAGTGAAATATTTTTTATTATTTAGAAAAGTTCAATACCACCCGAATCAGGTTGAACATCCAATTCATGTTGATATGCTTGTTCACGTTGAATCAATGTTTCATTATGCATTGAACGTAGCTTCTTAACGCGTAACCGCCCAGTATCAGGGTAATACACTACCTTACGTGGATATATATCCCCTAAGTCTTGCACAATCACATCTAAGTTTTCAGTCTGTAAATATTCTAAAACAAACTCAATATTTCGGGCACCAACATCTGACATGTTTTGCATAATCCTGCCACCACCCGTGAGTTTTACTTCAAGATTATTTCGATTACCGCCATTTTTCAAAATATCATTAATCAAATGTTCCATGGCATAACTACCATAACGGGTGGCTGAATCCATCCAATCATCACTAGCGTGCTCACTTTTAATGGGCAACATAAAATGATTCATTCCACCAATACCGAACACTTTATCTCGAATACACGCCGAGACACAGGAGCCTAAAGTCGTTGCAACAACTTCTCCTGGTTGCACCGTTACATAGTATTCTCCAGGTAATATTTTTGCTGCCCATGTCTTCTGACTTCTATCCCAGTAACGATTGACATGCTCAAAATCAGTCAAACAATCAGGTTGAGGAGGTCGTTCGGATGTCATTAACTATTCTTCCGATAAATCGTGTGACCTAAAGAATCAAACCGTGATGTCACTTTATAAAGTGTTTCTGAGTGACCAATAAATAGATGTGCATCCGGCGTTAAAATATCAGCATAACGATCAAACAAACCTTTTTGGGTTTCTTTGTCAAAGTAAATAACCACATTTCGGCAAAACATCAGGTCAAAAGGTCCATTCATCGGCCATTCGTGCAATAAGTTGAGTCGTTTAAAGCTGATCATTTGTTGTAATTCAGAGCTCACTTTTACCATATCAGACTGTTCACCACGACCACGTTTAAACCATCGTTTAATCCGGTCATCCGGAATGCCGGTAATCCGATCAGCTCGATAGATACCACTTTTCCCTTGAGCGACAACATTGGCATCTAGGTCTGTTGCAAGAATCTTGACATCCCACTCATCAAAATCAGGTAAGGCCTCTTTTAATGTCATAGCGATACTATAAGGCTCTTCACCTGTAGAGCAGCCTGCTGACCAAATTCTAAGCCGTTTGTTATGACCTTTCTTTTCAATCAATTCAGGAATAAGTGTTTCTGCTAAATATTCAAAATGATGGTTTTCACGGAAAAAGGCCGTTAAATTTGTCGTAATAGCATTAATCATGAAGTCTTGTTCAACTTCATCACCATTTTCTAACGCATCACAAAATGCATCAAAACTACCAAAACCACCTTTACGAACACGTTTAGATAATCGGCCATAAACCATATCTTTTTTCTTGTCCGTTAGAACTATCCCAGTATTTTCTGACACAAATTGTCGAACACGTTCAAAATTTGCATCCGAAAATTCAAACTCACGACTTTCAGCCATAACTCATTATCCTTAAACCCACTTTATTCAACATACTGGAGGAGCTAAAAGCCCCCTCCAATTTATACCTCTACTTTGAACTTATACCCGTGATACTTGAAGGTGCATGTTTTTCATTCGTCATTGATCCTTCGGTTACTTCGTTTCCGTGAAAACGGGAATCCATGGGCAGTGGGGTGTACCACTATCGCATGGATCGGATCCCCGATAAAAGATCTCGGGGATGACGGACTTGGAAATCTTCAGATTCAATGATTACAGGTATATGCTCTCTAAAACTCATCCCATTCATCATCATCAGAAGATGCTGCTGGTTTGGGAGCTGCTTTTGGCTTTGCGGCCTTTTTGGCTGGTGCTTTTGCTGGAGCAGCCTTAGGAACCTCGACTCTTGCTACTGGTGCATCTTCTTCACCCACATCAAAGAATGACATCATGCGTTGCATGCTTTTCGCTTGGTCATCTAATGATTCACTTGCCGCAGCAGCTTGTTCTACCAATGCCGCATTTTGCTGTGTCATCTCATCCATTTGAGTCACGGCTTTATTAACCTGCTCAATACCTTGAGTTTGCTCAGCACCGGCTGCTGCAATCTCAGAAATAATGTCACCTACTTTCTTAGAACTTGCCACAATCTCTTCTAATGTTCTACCAGATTCATCTACAAGCATTGAACCTTCTTTTACTTTTTCGCCACTATCATTAATCAATTCTTTAATTTCTTTTGCAGCAGAAGCAGAACGTTGTGCTAGGTTTCGTACTTCAGAGGCTACAACCGCGAAACCACGACCTTGTTCACCAGCACGTGCAGCTTCGACGGCGGCATTCAATGCTAATAGGTTTGTTTGGAAAGCAATCTCATCAATAACACCAATAATATCGGTCACTTTCTTACTAGAAGCACTGATTGCTGACATTGCATCAATCGCTTCTTTAATAACTGAGCCACCTTTTTCAGCTTGTTCACGACTTGATGCTGCCAATTGATTTGCTTGGCGTGCATTATCAGAGTTTTGACGAACAGTACTGGTTAGCTCTTCCATACTTGATGCTGTTTCTTCAAGTGAAGATGCTTGTTGCTCAGTACGTTGACTTAAGTCGATATTACCTTCAGATATTTCACTGGCAGCGGTACCGATGCTGGTTGCTGAGTCATTAATATCCGTTACCGTTTCGGACATTTTATTCACTGATTCATTCAAAGCTGCAGCTAATGTGGCAAACATACCCTGGTAGTCACCCAACATTGTTTTAGTCAAATCACCATCTGATAATGCTTGTGATACTGAAATAACTTCTTGAGTAGGTGCTAAAACAGCATCCATCAAGTTATTCACACCACCAGCAACATCTTGCATAAAGCCATCAAATGAGTCTGCATCAATTCGTTGTTCTAACTCGCCCACCTGTGCGGCTTGAATTAAGGATTCAATCGCATCTTCACCATTTTTCTGCTCGGTAATGTCTTTCCATTCCACCATATTACCAATCATTTCTCCGGCACTATTAACAATGGCAGTCGCATTTAAATCAAAATGCAAATCCAAGACTTGAATTTGATTTCGGTATGGCAGTCTGTTCACGTCCCCTAAAATACCAGCCTGTAGTGAAGGATCTTTATGGAAGTCATCAATACAGGTTCCCACAACCTTGCTTAAATCTAAGCCGGGAAATAGTTTACGTAATTCGCCTAAGCGGTTTGACAACAAGGTCATCACAGCAGGATTTGCATAGGTAATAACACGACTTTGATCACACATCATAATGGCTGTTGTTGCCCCATCCATTGCTGATTGTAATCGTGCCACTTCTTCTGCTTTAATCGCAGCTTCTTGAGCAGATATAACTTGATCTGTAATGTCTTTCCACTCAACCATATTACCGTTGTAATTACCGTCAGCATCAACAATGGCCGTTGCTGTTAAGTCAAAATGAATATTAAGTAATTGAATTTGATTGTTATATGGCAAGTTAGGAAGATCAGCTAGGACTCTTCTTTGTAAAGAAGGGTCTTTATGGAAATCATCAATACATGTGCCTACAACCTTATTTAAGTCTAAGGCAGGAAATACTTTGCGTAACTCTGTCAGACGGTTCGTTAATAAGGTCATTACTGCGGGATTAGCATAGGTAATGACTAGATCTTTGTCACACATCATTAACGCTGTACTTGATCCATCCACCGCCGCTTTCATCACCGCTAATTCTTGCTCTACTGCTTGCTTAGTAATCGCCATTTCATCTGTCTCCGTAGACTCGTATGCTTCTAACATAATTGTTGCAACTGCTTCTAAAGTGCCTGCCCATGCTTGCTCTACTTCATCTGTCCAAAGTTCGCCTGCGAACTCTTCCATAACAGCTAATAGATTTTCAGCCACCATAGGGTACTGCTCTTCAGTAACACCATAGTGGACATGTCTAGCACCTAGTCCAGTTAAATAATCTTTTAATACTTCAGGTTTATGCAGGTTTTGTACCAATAGAACGAGAGAAGCAAGTAACTTCTTCTGCTGTCCTTTAATTGAAATACCCTCAAATAAAGGAGATAACTGGGGATACTCTTCAAGTAATCTCTCATAGAAACGTTCCGCTAGCTCTGCACCTTGCGGTGCTAAAGCGGCAAAACTTTCCTCTATTAATTCAGCTTCTGTTTTCACTTTTGCCGCCTGTTGTCGTGTAGTTCGTCTAGTCCGAGGTTTCTTTTCAGGTGGCGATGATGATTCATCCCCCTCTGATAACCACGCTAACGGGTCATCGCCCATTGGTGTTTTCTTATCTGCCATTAGCTGGTTCTCCCCTGTAATAAATCGAGTGCAAGAGACTGATAGTCTTCAGCGCCTGCACTAGACATCTTGTAATCAAATATTGTTTTGCCAAAGCTTGGACATTCTGCCAGTGATACATTTTCACGAATAATTGTTTGAAAGACCCTTGTTGGAAAGTATTTCAATACTTTATTTCTGACTTCTTTAGTGAGACGTCGTCTCATTTGCATTCTTGTTGTTACTAGCCATAGTTTGATTGCATTCTTTCCTGACAATGACTCTGCACGTTTTAAAATTTGCATCATGCGAGACAGCCCTTGTAGTGATAAATAATCCCCTGAGACAGGAATAAGTAGCTCATCGGCTGCAAACATGGCATTAATCCCCAATAAGCCTGATGATGGAGGACAGTCAATAAGTACAAAATCACATTCATTTAATGATGATGCTTCTATCGACAGTCTTAATTTATGAGCTCGAGATGTGCCTCCTGTAGCAAGATGTTCAAAGTCTCCTAAACGTGTACCTGCCGGCACGATGTCTAAATTATCTCTACCTTCCATAACAACGTCATCTAAAGGAACCCCATCAAGTAATACACTATCTAAGCCTTCTTGATTATTATCTAAGCCATAACCAGTTGCGACCTGCCCTTGTGGGTCCATATCTAATAATGTTACTTTTTTTCCAGCACGCGCCAAAGCATGACCAAGGTTGATGGTTGTTGTTGTTTTCCCCACCCCACCTTTTTGATTCATGATGGCAATAATGCGTGTCATATCTTCACCTTTCTTGGGCTAACCCAAGGCCTCAATACTGAGTAAACGGTCAATATTTAAAATCATCATCATTGTGTCGTCTTCTAAGGACACGAGTCCTTGAATAAACTCTGTACTTACATTGGAACCAAAATCAGGTGTAGGCTTAATCTCTTCAGGCACGATATTGTGAGCATCAGAAACGCCGTCAACGACAATACCAACTGTGCGCTGTGAGACCCCTTCAACTTTTAGCACCACCACCACAGTTGTTGGTGTGTACTTTTTAGGTTCCATTTCAAACCGTAAACGTAAGTCAACGATAGGTACAATCGTACCTCGCAAATTCAATACACCACATAAGTAGTGAGGTGAATTAGGGATATGCGTTACTTGGTCCCAGCCTTTAATTTCTTGCACACGAAGAATCTCTACTCCGTATTCCTCATCACCCAATAAAAAGCTTAGATATTGCTCTGAGCCATCATCAATTGATGTAATTGAATCTAATGTGTCATTTACCTGTTGTTCACTCATGCATTCTCTCCTCAGGCTGCTTGGTCATTATTAACGACCAGCGCTAATGACGGCTCTCGATATAAGGCCATTAAACCGGGTACATCTAGAATCAAAGCAACAGTACCATCACCTAAAATAGTGGCTCCCGAAACACCGACAACTTTTCGGTAATTAGTTTCTAAACTCTTAATGACAACTTGTTGCTGCCCTAATAGGTCATCAATAAACAAGCCTACTTTTTGACCTTCACCCTCGACAATAACAAGTAAACCTTCTTCTAGATCTGTTGTTTCAGGCTCTAGGTTGAATACGTCATACATTCGAATAACCGGCACATACTCATCACGTAATGGATATAACTCACCTTTACCTGAAACACGTTTAATCTCACTTGTTTTGACTTCTATAGTCTCTAGGATTGAAATCAGTGGGATAATGTAATTTTCATTTGCAACACGAATTGTTTGACCATCCATAATCGCAAGCGTTAACGGTAAACGAATAGTAAAGACAGATCCTTCACCTCGTTTAGATACCACTTCAACAGAACCACCCAAACTAATAATATTTTTACGAACCACATCCATGCCCACACCACGACCAGACACATCGGTCACGACATCTGCAGTTGAAAAGCCTGGTAAGAAAATCAGATCATGAACCTTTTCTGGACTTAATACGTCATCAGTATCTACCAAACCTTTTTCTACGGCTTTTGCAAAGATCTTATCTTCATTTAAGCCTGCGCCATCATCATGAATTTCAATAACAATATTGCCACCTTGGTGAAATGCCTTAAGCTGTAACAGCCCTGTTTCATCTTTACCTGCTGCAAGGCGAACCTCAGGTGTTTCTAAACCATGATCAAGAGAGTTACGAACTAAATGAACAAGTGGATCACCAATTTTCTCCATCACGGTTTTATCAAGTTCTGTTTGCTCTCCAGTAAGCTTTAACTCCACTTTCTTACCCATTTTCCCCGTCATATCATGGACAAGTCTTGGGAAGCGATTAAAAGCAAAACTAATTGGCAGCATACGGATCCGCATAATGGCTTCTTGCATTTCACGAGAGTTACGCTCCAACTGAGCTAAACCATCAATTAATTGCGGTAACATCTCAGGCGTAAAATTATCTCCAATCTGACTTAACATTGATTGAGTGATCACTAACTCACCAACTAGGTTAATTAATGAATCAACCTTATCAGTACCCACTCTAATAGAACTTGCTGCAGGCGCCGCGGTCGATGCTTTCGGTTTAGCGGCCACTTTTTCTGCTTTAGGTGCTACTTGTTTTACTTCTTCAACATCAGACACTATCGTTTCAGTACCTAGATATTCCGCAGCGGGAGCAATTACTTCTGGTTCTGGTTCTGGTTCTAATTCAGGCTCGGGCTCTACGCTAGTCTCAGTCATAACCGCATCATGCTTGTCTAGCACCGCGACCATTACTTCAACTCTCGTTGGCCCTTTTGAAACACCTGGAATTAACTCAATCGATAAATCACAATCATCATCAACCCATTCAAACACTTCAACAACTTCCTCTTCAGGAATATCGCCTATTAAGGTTAAGTCCCATGATAAGTAGCTATCTTCAGGTTCTAAATCAGAGAATGGTGGTAGTTTTCTATCACTCATTTCAGCTGTGAGTTCACCTAAACTTGCGAGTTCACGCAGCATTCGAACAGGATCATTACCTGTTTGCAGAAGGTGCTGATGTGGATTAAAGTGAATTTTCCAACCTTGGGGTTTAACGTCTTCAACCACTTCAGCCTGTTCCGCTGTATTTTCAGCACTCACATCACTTGCCGTGGCAACGTCTTCGCCAGCCATCATCGCTTCAAGTTTCTGACGTATGTCTGCAATACGTTCGTCATCTGTTTCTGTTTTTTGCTGAACCGCGGTGAGCATCTCACGTAATACATCAACAGACTCTAATAGTAAATTAGTCGAGTTAGTCGTGACTTCACGTTCACCATTACGCATTTCATCCAGCATGGTTTCCATGACATGAGTGAATTCGGACACTGACATAAAGCCAAATGTCCCCGCGCCACCTTTTATCGAGTGTGCGGCTCTAAAGATAGTATTAATGGCATCAACATCGGCAGCCCCGACATCTAGATTAAGTAAGCCACTTTCCATTGCATCGAGGCCTTCAAAGCTTTCCTCAAAAAATACATCGTGAAATTGTGAAATATCAATACTCATAGTCTCTTCCTACTAAATTTAGAGCGCAACTTCCCTGCAAACATTACGTAAGTCATTGTTTGTATTAGGGAGGGAGTTAGCCCAGCACTTTTTTAATCGTCGCTAACAACTGATCGGGATTAAAGGGTTTTACTAACCAACCCGTTGCACCTGCAGCCCGACCTGCTTGTTTTTTATCCATACCTGCTTCTGTCGTTAAGACCAGTATCGGGGTAAACCGATAAGCCGGTAAAGCTCGTAATTCTTTGGTTAATGTCAGTCCATCCATGATTGGCATATTCACATCAGTTAGAACAAGATCAAATGACTGTGTTTTTGCAATATTCAATGCTTGTTGCCCATCAGCGGCATCAGTCACTGTGTGACCGGCCGCTTTCAATGTGAAAGACACCATTTGTCGCATTGAAGCTGAATCATCTACTGCCAAAATTTTTGCCATGGCTACTATTTCTCCTAATTACTGACACAGCTATGTGTCACCTATTTGCCTTTTATTTTCACGCGATATTTAAATTAAAACACATCGCATGAATACTATTTGAGACTCTCTCAGATAGTATTGTCTTCTAATTTCATCCGTTCTGCCAAGCCTAAAAGGTTTGCACTCCGTATGAATGCCTCACTTGGAGACTCCCAATCCAGCGCATGACCTTGTTTTTCGGCCTCTTTAGAGTAAGCATAAATAACCTGTAATGCCGCAGCATCAATTCGCTCAACCTTGCTTACATCAAAGCGTATTGCATGGCCTTCTGCTAATTCTGTTAACAATTTAGCATATAAATCACCAACATCAGCAATACCTAAAGCTTCTCCACAATCAATTACTGTTACTTCACTATCTTCCATTGCCTACTCCAAACCTAAACTCACTAGTAGCGTATAAAATAATCACAATACCGTGTTAATGTATGCCCCCACCGCTCAGCTAAGGGCAGTGACTTTCCAGACAATAATGAACCGGCTATTCTTGCCGCTTTATAAGGACTGGCAACCACATTAACATGATTGTGTTGCCGATAAGACTGACTATCGATTATTGCTTTATCTCCCGCCACACCTTGCTCCTCTACATATTGACTATATCTTAAGTAATGAATATAGCGACTTGTTTTATTACAATAATGCAGAGACCATGCCAGTTAAAACATATGCAGCTGAAGGGAACTGAAATGGATACTTAAGGCATTAATTATCCTTAGTATTTATGTCTCTTAACGTGCTTTCCTTACCCATTGAGACGTATTGTGCTCATCATTCTCTAGCTGTTCTTGCCGTGACTCTACTTTCAGCTCTTCTTCTTGGTAACGCTCAACTAAGGACTCCATGGCTTGCTCTTTACTTCGTGCTTTTTGCCAATGTCCTCGCTGTACTTCCAATTGTAGATAACGATCGTTGACCTGAAATTCTTGCGCTTGAATGGCCTGATCCAGTTGAACTAAAAAACTGCGTAATTCAAGAACCTTTTGAGCGCTCATTACCAAGGTGTCCCCTTGCCTGAATTTAGCGAGGTACTCACCTTTGTAGCGCTTAAGCTCTTCAAGTTGATGTTTATCTTGTAGCCAAGCTGTATTTGCCTGACCCACCTTTGTTAAGGCTGCTTCAGTTTCTTTTGCAGCAATTTCAACAACAGGAGAGAGTCTTTTTGATCGTTTCATTGGCTTAGATTATCAGATTATTTTGCATCACAGCTCTACTCAATTAGAACGTTGTTTGTCCAGGAATCGTCATCGCCTGCATTGGATTACCATTTGTATGTGCAGGCTGTTGCATCGTTTTTTGTAACTCACCGAGGCTTTGCTGCCAGTTTACCGCCTCATTCATTTCTTGTTTAATCAGTGTTTGTAAACTTGGGTACAAAAGAATCGCTTCATCAATATTAGGATCACTTCCCGGTGCATAAGCACCAATATTGATTAAATCTTGGTTCTGACGATACGTTGAAAAGACCTGTTTAAAACTTTGGGCTAATTGCAAATGTTCTTCAGATACAATTTGTGGCATAACACGACTTATCGATGCTTCCACATCAATTGCAGGATACTGCCCAGATTCTGCTAAACGTCGTGATAAGACAATATGTCCATCTAAAATGGCCCTAGCAGCATCAGCAACAGGATCTTGCTGATCATCGCCCTCAGTCAGTACCGTATAAATAGCAGTGATAGCACCACCACCATCAGGACCGTTACCAGCTCGCTCAACCAGCTGAGGTAGCAATGAAAACACCGAAGGTGGATAACCTTTGGTTGCAGGCGGCTCACCAATGGCTAAGGCAATCTCACGCTGTGCTTGAGCATAACGCGTTAATGAATCCATTAATAATAAAACTTGCTTGCCTTGATCTCTAAAATACTCAGCTATACTTGTCGCTAACATAGCGCCATGCAGACGCATTAAAGGGGAATGATCGGCAGGTGAAGCTACCACAACCGCACGCTCTAAACCTTCTGTTCCTAAAATATCTTCAATAAATTCTTTAACTTCTCGGCCACGTTCACCAATGAGTCCAACGACGATAACATCCGCTTCTGTAAAGCGCGTCATCATGCCAAGTAATACACTTTTACCAACACCACTACCGGCAAAAAGGCCCATTCGTTGACCACGTCCAACACTCAACAATGCATTAATAGCTTCAACACCCACATCTAAATGTTGGCGAACTGGTGAACGTGCTAATGGGTTAATATGTTGGCCGTGCAAAGGAACACTATCTTTAACATTTAAGGGGCCTTTACCGTCGAGAGGCTTACAAGCCCCATCAACAACACGGCCTAATAATTCTTCGCCGACAGGTACTTGAGAATCACTTCTAAGCGGTCGAACTCTAGCATTTGGCACAAGGCCTCGCGTATCACCCGTTGGCATCAGGTAGAGTGTTTCGCCTGAAAAACCGACCACTTCAGCCTCTATCGGTTTTCCACCCACACCTTGAACTTCACATCGACTTCCGATCGGTGCTTGGAAACCAACCGCTTCAAGCGTTAATCCAACCATTCGTGTTAAACGGCCTTCTACCACTAACACTTCTGCTGGGTCGTTATCTAATCGTTGCTGATACTCTTTCAGCTTTAAACGTAAGTTATCAGCACGATCTGTAATACTATTCTGTGATGCCATCAACCCGCTCCTCACCTAACAGTTTATTGATAACACTGTTTAGTCGAGCTTCAACGGTTGCATCAATGCTTGTATCAGCTGTAACAAGTCGAACACCACCACGGGTCAGTAACGGATCTTCAACCCATTTCCAGTGAGAGTCTTCTTCTTCAATTGATAAGCCTGTTTTCACAAGTTCAACATCTTGTGGATGTAAAAATATTTTTAATTTCCGATCATTTATCGGTAGCACAGCCATTGCAGCTCTAACGGCACCAATCACATGTTCTGGTTGTGTTTTTAATTCTCGTCGAACTAACTGACGCGTCATTGTTGTTACTAAGCTAATAAGATCATCTTCGACTTGCTGATCAAGCCCAGCGATGGGTGCGTTTAAGTTAGTTAATACCTGCTGTAAATAAGCAACGGTCTGATCAACCTTTTGTTGAGCAACTTTCAAACCTGCTTTTTCACCCGCTTCAAGGCCTTTAGCAAAGCCCGCTTTATAGCCTTCTTCTTCCGACTCTTTTTGTAATCTTTCGAAGTCTTTTACAGAAAGTGGTCCTAAACCATCTTCAACATCTGAGACCGAGACCATTACTGGTGCTTCCCATCGTTGATAAGCTGCGGCAATTTCATCTGAAGAAATAACATCCGCCTGCTGTGTCACTAACTCATCTTTAGACGAAGTCATCTCCACCACCTCCACCTAACTGAATTTCACCTTTATCAGATAAAACTCGAGCAGCAGTAAGAATTGTTTTCTGTGCAGTCTCAACATCACTTACTCGAACTGGTGGCATTGCTTCTAAATCATCTCTTAACATTTCAGCGGCACGTTGTGACATATTGCCCAAGAATTTCTCTCTTAATGCTTCATCAGCACCTTTTAATGCAAGTTGTAATTGATCAGATTGAATTTCACGCATCAACGTTTGAATACCACGATCATCCACATCAATAAGGTTATCAAAGACAAACATAAGATCTTCAATTCCCAGCCCTAAATCAGGCTCGGTTTCTTTAATGGATTCCATGATTGATGCTTCAACACTACCCTCAACAAAGTTAAGAATATCAGCAGCGGTTTTCATTCCGCCGACCATCATTGTTTGACTACCGGCACTACCACTAAATTGTTTTTCTAGAATTTCATTTAATTCTGTTAATGCAGCAGGTTGAACGCCATCTAAGGTAGCAATTCGTAATAGCACATTTGCTTGATCTCGCTCAGGAAACTGGGAAAGAACGGCTGCAGATTGATCGGGTTCCAGAAAAGAACACACGATCGCAATAATTTGTGGATGTTCTAGACGAATAATTTCATAAATACCGCGAGAATCCATCCATTTTAATTGTTCTAGACCCGACGTATTCCCACCCGATAAAATACGGTCAAGCAGGTTCCCTGCTTTATCTTCACCCAAAGCGCCCACGAGCATTTTACGAACATAGTCATGAGAGCCAATACCTAGGCCCGTTTCTTCTTCGACTGTATTGACAAAGTTATCTAATACTTCTTGAACTTCTTCTCGGGTTACATTAGCCAAAGTCGCCATTGTTTGGCCGACTCTCTGAACCTCTTTTGGATTCATATGCTTGAGTACTTCAGCCGCCTCAGCTTCACCCAGTGAGCGTAAAAAAACCGCTGCTCTTTCAGTACCCGTTAATTTTCTAGCTTCTTCAGCCATTATGCTTCACTCGCGGTCCAGTTTTTAACTACTTGTGCGACAAGGGCTGGATCCTGTTGCACTAAGCTACGAACATTTTCCATTTGTGCTTCCATTGATTCAGAACCCGTCGTTATTTTCGCAATATCATCACCACCACCACCTGCTGCACCTGTTCCTGCAGCTAAAGCTTGTTGAGAAGCCATTCCTCCTGGAGCTGCTCCGGCGTTTGCGCCACCCTCAACAACTGGTACTTTATTCATATCTTTGAATGCTGGTCTAATAACCCCAAACACTAAGAATAACACTAATAGGCCACCCAAGCCTTGTTTCGCAATATCCCACACCCAAGCTTGTTCCCAAATAGCTATCTCAGGTAATGCTTCTGCAGCTGCAGGAACAACAAAGGGTGCATTAACGATATTCAAACTATCGCCTCGTGCTTTATTAAAGCCAATGGCATCCATAACAAGCGCATTGATTCGTGTCATTTCATTTTCTGTTAATGCTGTTGATGTCACATTACCTTCATCATCAAGTTTATGTCGCTCATCAACAAGGACTGCCACACTAAGTCGTCTGATTGCGCCAGGTGCCAACCGTGTATGACTGATAGTGCGATCTAACTCATAATTACGTGTACTACTTTTATGAGAGCTTCCACCTCTAGAACTTTGTGCTCCCCCCTCATCTAAACTCACTTCTTCAGGGGCCACACCGCCACCTGGAGGTTGGTTTGATAATGCTCCCGGTACACCAAATGCACCATTAGCACCGACTCGACTATCTTCTTGAACTTGCTCACTACGCACAGCAGCCAAATCAGGATTGTAACGTTCTTGTGTTTGTTCAGTAACCGTAAAGTCGACCTCAGCCACAACTTGTGCACGAACACCATCTAATCCCACTATTGGCGATAAGATATCTTCAATTCGTCGAATATAACGTTGCTCTAATTTCTGAGAATATTCCATTTGACTGTTGCTCATCGCAACACCTTCCTCACTCGTTCCGCGAGTCAGCAACTTTCCTTTTTGATCAACAACAGTGACATCTTTACTTGCCATTTGAGGCACACTTGATGACACCATATGTGTAATTGCAGCGACTTGGCCTTGATCTAAACGTCGGCCTGCATACAAGTTGACAATAACAGAGGCTGTAGGTAATTTACGCTCACGAACAAACACTGATTGCTTAGGCGTTGCTAAATGAACACGGGCACTTTGCACGTTATAAATTGCTGAAATTGATCGTGCTAATTCTTCTTCCATTGCTCGTTGATACCGTGCTCGCTCAACAAACTGACTGGTTCCGAAGCCTTGCTCTTGGTTCAACATTTCCATGCCTTGACCAGAACCACGAGGAAGACCTTCTGCCGCTAATCTTAATCGTAATTTTTGAGCCTGAGATGCCGGTACTAGTAGCGCACCTGTACTAGGATCTAATTTATAGTCCACATCTGTTTGCTGAAGAATAGCCACCACTTCTGATGATTCCATTGGCTGCATGCCTGAGAACAACACTTGGTAATTAGGTGTTTGTGACCAATTTAATACATAACCACCTAAAACAATACTCGCTGCAATTGCTAGTAAAAAACCAACTTGCTTCGTTATCGGTTGACTAGACATATTCGACTGCATTGCACCCAAAGGTGTTGTCGGTAGTGGTAAGCCAGTGGCTGGGTTAATTGTAGCTGGTACGTTTTCCATAATTATGTCTTCTTAATTTTTGAGCAAAATAACGTTATTTAACATGCTTAGCGTGTTTATATTTTTCTTCATGACAAGGCGTTTAACGCTGTAATGGAAAAAAAGATGAATTCGCTAATATGTTAAACGCTCATTCTCATCACTTCTTCATAGGCCGCAACTAATTTATTACGAACTTGGAGTGTTGCTTGGAAGGCAACAGATGCTTTTTGTGATGCAATCATGGCATCAGCCAAGCTCACATTAGGATCGCCCATTTCAAATGCCGTTTTTAACTTACCTGCAGCTTGCTGAGTTTCATTAACTTGATTCACTGCTGACTTCATTAATCCAGAGAAATTAACACTATCAGTACCTTGACCTTGTGCCGGTGCTGCAACATTAACCTGCTGTGTCGCTTGAGACTGAGCAGCTCTCATCTGAGTTAATAACTGGTTTGGATCTATTGCATTGATCATGGGATTCTCCATTTATGTCTAGTTAAACTAGCTTATGCAGACTTCTTGCCAACCTTCTCTGGAATCGCGACACCTTCTTCTCTAAAGCGTGATAATTTATATCTAAGTGTGCGCTCACTTATGCCTAACTCACTAGCTGTAGCTCTTCTACTACAATTATTCTTCGCTAAAGCATCGAGAATATGACGTTGTTCATGACTGCGTAGATCATCACTTAATTGGGTATCAGATTTATCTGCGTCAATATTTTGTTCTGTAACCATGCCTGATGACATCGACTCAAATGCAAGATCTTTTGCAGTGATTGTATGTCCAGGCTGAAGAATCAAAGCACGTTGCAACACATTGTCTAGCTCTCGAACATTACCTTGCCATTGATGGCTCAATAAGGCTTTTTCAGCACATGAGCTAAAGGCCGGCATCACTCTATCCGATTGGTAACAATGGCGAGTTATCAGATTTTGAGATAATGGCAAAATATCATCTGTTCGCTCTCTGAGCGGTAACAAATGAAGTGGAAAAACATTCAAACGATAATAGAGATCTTCACGGAATCGTCCTGCTGTGACTTCTTCTCGCAATAACCTGTTGGTGGTTGCTAACACGCGTACATCAAGTGAAATAAGTTTGCGTCCACCAATTCGTTCAACTTCACGTTCTTGCAAAACTCGTAATAGTTTTGCCTGTAAACCCAAGTCCATTTCTGAAATTTCATCCAGCAAAATAGTGCCTTGGTTTGCTTGTTCAAATTTACCCGCATAAGCTTGTAAAGCACCAGTAAATGCACCTTTCTCATAACCAAACAGGGTAGCTTCGAGCATATTTTCAGGAATAGCAGCACAGTTTATTGCCACAAAAGGCCCTTCATTTCTGATAGAGTTTTCATGTAAGAAACGGGCAAGCACCTCTTTACCCGTTCCACTCTCACCACTAATCAATACGGTTGCATCTGCATCCGCTACACGACGAGAGAGGGTTAATAAATCACGTGAACTTTTGTCTACTGCCACCATGTCATCACTGACTGATGTTGTTCTAATATAACGCTGTACGCGATCCAACAAATCATCAGCTTCAAAAGGCTTTATTAAATAATCACTTGCGCCTTCATGCATCGCTTCCACAGCACCTTGAACCGTACCATATGCAGTCATTAGCAATACGGGGAGTTCCGGTGTCAGCTGCTTCGCTTTTTTCAATAAGGTATGGCCATTCATTGGCTTCATTTGAAGATCTGTCAATAACAAACCGAATTGTTCATTAGCCATTTTATCCAAAGCGCCTTGGCCCTGATCTGTTGATGACACGTCATAGCCTGCAAGCTCAAGCGTGTCACATAATGCACCTCGTAAATCGGCATCATCTTCAACGACTAAAATTGTTGATTTATTCATGTTTCTTATTCCTTACTTCGTTTGTGCTGTAAGCGTAAATTTATCGGCTGGCTGATACATAGGTAGGCGTAAACAAAACGTACTTCCTACTCCCTTATCACTCTCAAACCATAATTCGCCTTTATGTGCCTTCGCTATTGATTTAACAACAGCAAGACCTAAACCCGTTCCCGAAGAACGAGTGGTATAAAACGGTGACAAAACTTTTTCTTGATCTTCTTTAGCAATACCAACACCATTATCTTCAATACTAATGTCAATATAATCCACAGCCTCGTCCTGTATTAGATCAACGAAAACAGTAATTTCCCCACCATCTTCACAGGCTAAACGTGCATTAGTCATTAGATTGTTTAGCGCACTACTTAGGGCATCTTTACTGCCGTAAACATAGGCATCCTGAACGGTACTTTGTATTTCTAGATTAAATTTTTCTGCCTCAGGCTGAGACACAAATTGCTGCTTAATAGTGCTTAATAATTCATCCAATAAAACAGGCTCTGTTTCTGCCATATCCCCTCGTGAGAAGGCCAGCATATCTTTAACCAATCGTTCCATATGACTAATACTGTTATGTAAGCGCTTGGCAAAGCGTTGCTTTAGCTTATTATCTGTCCCCTCTTTAATGAGTGGTGCAACATATAATAGCGCTGAGGATAATGGCGTTCTGATTTGATGTGCCAACCGTGCTGCCATTTCACCCATCGCAGATAATCGTTGCAGGTGGGATACTTTTTGTTGAAGTTGGCGAGTTTCAGTCACATCTTGTAATAAGATAATTTGTCCTGGCTCACCTTCTAATGGGCTCGTTGAGATGTGGACTAATCGTCCATCAACTAAAGAAATATCATGGCCATCATTGCGGTTTGGACGAAATGCTCGCTCAATAATCGTTGTCCAGCGTTCCCCTTCAATAGGTTCGCCTAACAAATTAATGGCTGCTGAATTGCATTGCTGCACAAGTCCATCACCATTAAGAACAACAACACCTCCAGGTAAGACCTCTAGTAGCTGCGTCATTCGACTGGCTAAACACACAGCTTCTTCAAAGCTTGGTGTAGACTCGTCATCACGATCAAGAAATTTTGTTGTTAAGTAATCAGAACGTCGCTTTAATTGTTCTGTATGAGCAGGCACAGAAGCATTATAGAAAGCAGCGGCTTCGCTAGCACTTGCTTCTAATAACGACTGTTGACCAGAATGTTTTACATTCATTATATTACTCCATACAACGATTTATCTATTTAAGTATCGTCATACGAGCAAAAATCATGCCTTTGTTATTTTGTTGTTTAAATTCACTACGTTACATATGATTGTCAAAGTGATGGCGCCAATCAACGACTCTTGTCACCAAGAGATGCATTATGAAAACAGCTTGGAATCCCCGCCCCGTAGGTTGGACTTCAGTCCAACTTCCGGCCTCTAAATCAAAACCCAATGTCGGGTTCAAACCCGACCTACGTCACGTCGCTTGAACTTCAGTTCAACTCCCAGCCTTAGATTCAATCCCCGCCCCGTAGGTTGGACTTCAGTCCAACATCAACCTACAATCCACTGACCATTAACTACAAGGATGTAATCAATGAGCTATAACAACTTACGCAAAGGCCGATTCTCTGAGCCTGGTCGAGAATACCTCATCACAACGGTCACACACCAACGCAAGCCTATTTTTCAAGACTTTAAAGCTGCCCGCATACTTATTCATACACTACGTGAAAGCGAACAGTGCCACCAATGCCAATGGTTATGCTGGACGATTATGCCTGACCATTTTCATGGTTTATTACAATTGAAATATTCACAAGACTCTGACTTATCTTCAATAATGAAATTTATTAAAGGACAAACAGCGAGGAAAGTTAATATCCAGTTAAACCGCACGGGATCATTTTGGCAAACAGGATTTCATGATCATGCTCTACGAAAAGAAGAAGATCGCTTAGCCATTGCACGCTATATTGTTGCTAACCCATTACGAGCGGGGTTAGTAAAGAAGCTATCCGATTGGCCACACTGGGATAGCGTATGGTTGTAGGTTGGAATTAATTCTAGGTCCCAACTTTCGACTCCAAATAGCCCCCGTAGGTTGGACTTCAGTCCAACTTCCGGCTTTTGATTCAAGCCCAATGTCGGGTTGAAACCCGACCTACAAATGGCCTAATCAGTATCTCGCTGAATGCCGTATTTACGCATTTTCTCAACCAAGGTTGTACGACGCATTTTCAGCTTGTTTGCAGCATGAGCAACCACGCCAGATGATTCATCAAGTGCTTGCTTGATTAATAAATACTCAAGATTGGCTAAATGCTCTTTTAGATCTAAGCCCTCTTCAGGCAGCTCATCCGTTTCTATTGATGGCATTGTTTGTGGTGTCGTTGTGTCTGAAATCACTTCTACTTCAGCAGCTTTAATAACTTGGGGTTGTGGTGCATCTTCCATTACAGTCACCACTGCTTCGGGTAATTCACCACCTTCTAACTGAAATTTTTCTGGTAAATCATCATAATCTACTGTGCCATATGGGTATAGGATCACTAAACGTTCCACCACATTCGCTAATTCACGTACATTTCCTGGCCACTGATATTGGCATAAAGAAATAATAGCCGCCGGTGTTAAACGTACTGTGCCTCGGTTTTCATGTTCAATACGAGTAATCAGTTCATTAATTAATAACGGAATATCTTCTGGCCGCTCTCGTAATGACGGCATTTCAATAGGAAATACATTCAAGCGATAAAACAAATCCTCGCGGAAGTTCCCTTCTGCAATATGGTCTTCCAAATTACGATGTGTCGCAGCAATAACGCGAACATTTGTTGTTAAGGACTTGTTACTTCCTACTCGTTCATAGGTCCGCTCTTGTAAAACACGTAACAGCTTAACCTGCATTGGCAAAGGCATATCGCCAATTTCATCTAAGAATAGTGTGCCACCTTCAGCCATTTCAAAGCGACCTTTACGTGCAGTAATAGCGCCCGTAAACGCACCTTTCTCATGACCAAACAACTCACTTTCTAATAGCTCAGCTGGAATTGCACCACAATTAATCGGCACAAATGGCTTTTCACGACGTGACGATAAATGGTGTAAATTACGAGCAACAACTTCCTTACCCGTTCCAGACTCACCCAAGATTAAGACATTGGCTTCAGAATCTGACACTTGATCAATCATGGTCTGAACAGCTTTCATCAAGCGGCTATTACCGACTAAACGACGAAAATCGTAAGACTGTTCTTCAGAGGCATCTTTCTGGCCACGATAAATAGTGGCCTGCTGTAATGCATTACTTAATTGAGGATATTTAACGGGAAAGCGTAAGGAGCCTAAGGTGCCAGGGAAATCAGCTACTTCTGACTCAGGAAAATCTAATTGAAAAACAGGAACGCGCGCTTCATTATTCACCAAATCACGTAATACCTGTTTGGTTTGATGCTTATCACCACAGTCACCGACAATTGCCATCACAACATCAGATAATTCACCCGCATCTTCAAACCAAATATCTGGGTCTTTAACAATAACTGGCTGACAATTAATAAACTCAACTAAAGTCGATAGAAGATCGCAGCGATCCGAATCAACATCTATCAGCAATACATTATTTGCACTCATTCCCACTCCAACCAAACTTAATGTTACGTCGACATAATCAACGTAAGTTATTCAGAAAACTAGATTTAAACATGTTGAATGGTGATTGTCAAAAAAATGACACTGTTAGTTGTGAGGATTTATAATTCTCGTATTGTCGGGTTAAAACGCCGACCTACATTTGAGGTTTAAATCTATAACTTTGTAGCTTGGAATTCATTCCAACATGTCGGGTTAAAACGCCGACCTACATTTGAGGTTTATTTCTGTAACTTCGTAGCTTGGACTTCAGTCCAATATGTCGGGTTAAAACGCCAACCTACATTTGAGGTTTATTTCTGTAACTTCGTAGCTTGGAATTCAGTCCAACATGTCGGGTTAAAACGCCGACTTACATTTGAGGTTTAAAACTATAACTTCGTAGCTTGGAATTCATTCCAACATGTCGGGTTAAAACGCCGACCTACATTTGAGGTTTATTTCTGTAACTTCGTAGC